>OBRJ01000013.1_pt1 | contig 220509 bp, 191 predicted proteins | sample 1494831 | NCBI WGS metagenome assembly OBRJ01 (sample SAMEA3360658, study PRJEB22359) | human gut metagenome | biome: ENVO:urban biome; feature: ENVO:human-associated habitat; material: ENVO:feces | place: Bangladesh | collected 2011
AGAGGGTGTTGACAAGCAGACCGATGATGGCGTAAATGATTGCAACAGTGCGCCAACCGGCAGCACCACCGCCCAGTGCCGTGACAGCACCCAGCGTAATGGACTGGATGAGCAAACTGGTTGCAAATGCGAACATGAAACGCCAAGAACCCATCTCGACCTGTTCGGCACTGTTCTTCGTGACAAGAGCAGTCAGTGCAGAGTAAGCAATGTTGTTGGCGGTGTAGAATACAGCGTTCAGCAGCGTGTACGCAATCAGGAACCATGCGTACTGTGCAAACTGACCGAGATTCGTGGGAATTGCAAAAATAGCCACCAGCGTGATGGCGCAGCCAATGTAGCCGTACAGCATCCAAGGACGGGCTTTGCCCATCTTAGAATGCGTCTTGTCAATCAAAGAACCAAAGAAAATGTCCGTCACACCGTCCAGCAGTTTGGAAACTGCAATCAGAGTGCCGACAATACCGGGGTTCAGGCCAACGGTGTTGGTCAGATAGATCATGACGAAGGAGGACAGGAATGCATACACCACGTTGCCTGCAATATCGCCTGAACCATAGCCGACTTTATTATACCACTTTAGATAACGCTTCTCAGTCATTGTGCTTTCTCCCATCTTGCTTGTTTTGTGTGGGCGAGACCAATCTGCTGCGCACTTCAGACTGGAATTCTCATTACGCAAGTTGCCCAAATCTCTTGCGTTTCGTCTGAAAATATTATAGAATCTAATGGAACGAAAAGATATAGACAAGATGGAACAAAATATGCACAAAATCAAAGAGTTTGTAATTTTTTGATAGAACATTTTCCAAATCACTGTAAAATCTCTGAAGATGAGGAGGACGCAGGGATGTATTTCAACTCAGGATATTTGAACAACTCCCGTTTGGATTTCAAAGACTACTCAAAGCCGCTGGTCGTAGGCAGCTGCGGCACTTATCGCTTGAAAAAACGCCCTAAGCTACCTACTTTTTGGGCAAAGGGTCGCAGAGACTATCAAATCCTCTATGTGGCATCTGGTAAAGCGCACTTCTGGTTCGATGGTGTTGAGGAAGTGGTGACTTCTGGACACATGGTGCTTTATCAGCCGCAAGAAATCCAGAAGTATGTCTACTATGTAGAAGATCATCCAGAGGTGTTCTGGATTCACTTTACAGGATACGATGTCAAAAACATCCTGAACTATCACGGAATACCCTTGGACAAACACGTTTTTTACAGCGGCACACTGCCGGATTACAAAATGCTGTTCCGAAAGATCATCCGGGAACTGCAACAATGTGAATATGGCTATGAAGACTATATTGCTTCTCTCTTCAACATCATTCTGCTTTTAGTAAGCAGGCAACAGCAGGAAAGCGAGAAAACAACTACAAGCATCCCCGAAGAAATCGAAGCCGCCGTTGCCTACTTTAACGAGAATTATAATACAAAGGTCAGTGTGGACGATTACGCAGAATCGTTGCATATCAGTACGAACTGGTTTATCCGTAATTTTAAGCAGTACATGAAAATAAGCCCTACACAATATATCCTGTCCCTTCGGATGGTAAATGCACAAAGCTTATTGGAGAACACCGAATACAATATTGGAGAAATTGCAGAGATCGTAGGGTATGATAACCCACTCTATTTTAGCCGGGTATTCAAGAAAGAGTATGGTGTCAGTCCGGCACAGTACCGAAAGAATCTGGAAGAATCTACTGAAAAATGAGAAAGATTCCTTATAAATAAGGAGAGTAGAACCATGCCGATAAAAAATGCGATCCACAGCCAACAAGTCTATGACCCAACGGATGAATCCATCATGGCAGAGCAGGAACTTTGCATGGAGCGGCTGTATGCTTATAATCATACCCGCCCTTCAGAACACGCAAAACGGGAGCAGCTTTTGAAAGAAATGCTTGCAGAGTGCGGCGCAGGCTGCTGGATTGAGCCGCCGTTTCACGCCAATTGGGGCGGAAAGCACAAACACTTGGGCGATTTTTTGTTAAGATAGATAAAAAACAGAAAATCTTGCAACAAACCAGTGATTTGCTGCGTTATCTGGATAAAAGGGTTTATAGAGAGGAGCCGAAGATAGTGAAAAAACTGGTAGTAGACGTTGGTAGCATGCTAGTTGTGCAGTATTTGATATTTTTCTTTGTTGAAATAAGATTAGGGGAACAAGCGACCTTTACAAAGTTTATAACTAACAATTATATCCTTACTTTTTGGATAATTTATCTTGCAAGTCGGATTGTGAATTGCAAAATTAAAAAGCCCCGCAATGAGAAATAAATCTAAAAAGGAGCGTTTCGGATGAGAGTCGGAAAAATTGTGTTAATGTTTGCGGTAATAGCGGTGCTACTAATTATAATATTGGGCAGGCCAATAACGACTGATGCTCCACAAATTATGGGCAGTAAAGAAATTGAAGATGCACTTAATGCAGCATCCGAATTAGATGAGCAAAATGTTGTTCGTGTTGATATTCCAGACGGAAATGGCGGGTATAAAACGTTACAAGGAGAGGAAGCTAGAGAACATTATAGCAAAGCAGTAGAGCAAACACAAAAAGAGCTTTTAGATGATTTATACAAAGAAAACTCAAAGGAATCGATTAAATGAATGATAGAGGACTGTTGTTTTGCCTTGGATATTTTAATTAAAGGTCAATTTTCTACTCTGCCATGGTTGAAGCCGAGCGAGAGATGATGCTCAATCTCACTACCCAGCACAAGCTGGGCATACTCCAAAGGCTTATCACATAATAGCCAGTCCCCAGCTCCAAAACTACTTTTAGAGTGTATACGAGGAGGTCTCTTCATGTTAGAGCATTTTTTCAAATCGCTAGTTGCAACAGTTTCTGACCCTTACCAATGCAATCGCATTACAGATGCGTTGGCGGCAGCTGGAATTAAATTCTATTGTAAATCCAAAGATGTCAATCGGCATAACACATTTGATCAAGCAAGAATTGGAACCCTCGGCATAAAACCGCAGTATGTCACAGAGGTGTTTGTGGACAAAGAAAATGCTGATATGGCTCTGCACATTATACATACCTTGTCATAAGCCCGGAGTTCCCCTGCGAACCCAACATTCCGATATAAAAAAGGACGCTACCGCCTCTGGGTGAGAGGTTGCAGCGTCCTTTTGACATCAGAGGGCGAATGATCTGTCAGACCGAACGGTTCTCAGCAAATTGGATGCTTTTAGCTTGCATTTTCCTGATTTTCAAGAATGCGCCAGCCGTCCATCAGGTCTGAATTTTCCATAATAAAGGTGTGGGCAGTATCCTGTCCCCACGAGTTGTCGTATTTCAGCATCAGATAATCGCTCAACTCGGTTCGATTTTTGAACTTCAACAAGCGATACGGCTCCTGAAAAGCGACCTTTTCAACGAAATATACTGCATCCGATGTGGGAAGCATAACGCCGACATGACCGATCATAAGAGAATTGTCCGTTTCAGAGAACTGATCGTGCAGGACTACGGAGACGAGACGGATCTTATCATCTTCTACGAAGGAGAGGCCGCGTTTCTTCCATTCTTGTTGAATCGTTTTCAAATGGGTAGGAATATCGGTCGTATTGGTGGTTTTAACCGGGGCGAACAGTGCATCAAACTTTTGCCGTTCATCGCCGCAAAGGGATTCTGGGTCAGAATCCAATGTTTCATAGTCCATAAACAGGGTGTCCTCGGCTGAGTCAAGGTCTGCCTTGCCCGTGACAGTGATAAAATCACCGAACAGCCCACAAGCGGTGATCCGACAGTTCCAGCCGGGGAAGGTATCGTATTTTTCTGTCCATGCGTCCTGCATGGAGTAAGGATCGTATTTCAGATCCAAAGGCTTGGCGTTTTCAAACCCTGTGGTGAGCCATGCCGGGTCCACAGCATTGTTGAACTTTTGCACATGATCAAGGAAGGTCTGTATCCGCAGGTCGGATACGCCGGCATCCTGCAAAAGTTTGGAAAGAAGAGCCTGTGTATTAGAATCTGCCAAATTGGAGTATTCAATTTGCTGAAGGACGGGCTGAGAAGTTTTTTGAGTGCAGCCCCCTGCCAGAAGCGCACCGCAAAAAAGTGCAGCGGAGCAGACAAGAAAAGTTCGACGTTTCAAAAATGGTCACCTCGTTGTGTTTTTCGGAAAGTTTCTTTGAGTGCCGGAGTCTCAACCATAAGCGAAGAGAGCAACGCCATCGGTCTTATAACGAATGGTATCATAGATAAACAAAGAAAATCAATGACTTCTGTCGTATTTGACCATATATAATGTTGCAGTGTCCATATCCCATACGGCTAACGTCCATGTGGGGAAAGACGATGCGACAGCTTTCTTAACGATTTTATTCATGTCGGACACAACAGGAGTATACCCAAGTTGGAATAAAAATTTTCCGTTTTTTCCGAACGGAAGGTTCAAATCGCTTTCCAGATAGACGGAGGATACCAACTTGCGAAGCGCGGCACGGCAATCCCATAGATTTCCCCATGCTGCAGTGGGAGTTTGAGGAAAAGCCTCGTCCACATTATAATAGGCCGTAATCGTGATGTGCGTGAGGCTTTCCTCTGTATAAGATTTGTAGAGCCAGGAAAATCCATATGGCATCTTTTCCAGACCGATTTCACAGAGATAATGCTGCTCTTCTGAGATGTGCTTCTTCTTTTTCATACATTCTTTCGCTTGTATAATGCCGGGCAGATGTTCTTCGGCGGGGCTTCTTCCAAGAAAAATCACTCGTGAAGATTGAAACGGGAGTTTTATGGTACGCAGTGCCAGCAAACCTGCTAACGAGTGTCAATAGTCTGAACAAAAAAATCATCAAAAATTTATTGCCGGGTGCAGTTGAGCATCCGGCAACTTTAATAAGCCGACAGCACAGCTTGTCGGCTGAAAATCATCGTAATGGTTCATCAGAAATCATCAACAGGCATCAGAAGATGGTTGGAAACGCAGAAATTCAGTAACACGAGCGTAATAGACCCGCAGGAACTTGGCACTCCCTGCAACGGTATCAAAGGAAAGTAAGCAAAAAATCAAAACTTTTTCGGGAGGCATAGAATAACAAAAAAGTCTGAACTGAGGCATCAGCCACCGGTTCAGACTTTTTTATACCATAAAACCACAGACGGCTGCGGACAGCAGCGTGCAGTTTAAGTTACTGTCAGCACTCGTCGTACTGCTTTTGCAGGTATTGCAAGCATTGGACGGCGTTTTCCGGGGTGGTGTTCTCCAAAGTGGCGAACACATAGGGCTTCTGCTCCTTGGCAAACCGCAGAATGGTGCGGTAGTCGCCCATACCGCCCTGTCCGGCACCGGTGGCAGCCAGCTGCCCGCCGGCATCCTGCCGCAAAAAGTCCTTGAAGTGGATCATGGCAACATCCTTGCCCAGCAGCTCGATGGCATCGGCAAACACTTCCTCCCGGCGGTCCACGTTTTCCATGTTCAAAAGGTTCACCGGGTCCAGCAGGATCTGCAGATTGGGGCTGCCGATCTCGTCCAGCACGGTGCGGGCGCGGCGGGCATCGTATACGATGTGCTTGACCACCGGCTCAATGGCAATGGTCACGCCGTATTGCTCGGCGCAGCGCACCACCGGCTTGAAGTTTTTGATAAAGGTGGCAAGGGCGGCATCGCTGGGGCACTCCGGGCAGAACTTGTACTCTGCGTTGGGTGCACCGGTCTCGGTGCCCACCATGCCGCAGCCCAGCAGGCTGGCAAAGCGGATATGCGCGTAGTACTTTTCCTGAATGGCGTGCAGAGCATCCGTATCCGGGTGCGCCAGATTCAGGTAGTTGCCCAGCACCGCAATGTCCAGCTCGTTTTTGGCAAACAGGCGGCGCAGATAGGCCGCGTAGCCGGGGGTGAGGGCAGAGGGGGTGTTGGGTACCTCCTTCAGGGACTTGCTCAGTGCCAGATGTACGCAGGAAAAGCCCTTCTGGCGTACCAGCGGCAGCACCTGCTCAATGGGCAGCTTTTCCGCGTCGTGCAGACGCAGACCGAATTGGATCATGCTTGGTTCCTCCTTTGGTTTGGGTGCGTTTTTACCATTATACACCAAAACTGTCTGCGGGGGAACACTTTAAACTTTTTTAGAAGCTGCTTTAAAGCGCGAAACGTTGTCCAAAGTGATGTCCGTATAGCAAAAGCCGCCTAGATTTCTACGAATCTAAGCGGCTTTTCTTGGAGCTGGTGACAGGAGTTGAACCTGCAACCCACTGATTACAAATCAGTTGCGCTGCCATTGCGCCACACCAGCAAAGGTTACTAAGATAGTATAGCACAGGCACGGCCATTTGGCAAGGATTGTTTTTTGCAGGGGATAATAATGCCGGAAAACAGACAAAGATGATAGAAAACAATACACAAGTATAAAAATATGCTACAATTTTAAACAATTTTACATTGCAAATTTTTTGACGATGTGCTATGCTGAAACGTAGAGAAACGCCGCCGGAAGGGCGGCTGCAAACAGATTTGGAGGATTTGTATTATGGCTGACCGCATTGTTCTGAATACCATCTCTTACCACGGCCACGGTGCTATCGAGAACATCGTTCCCGAGCTGACCGCCCGTGGCTACAAGAAGGCTTTCGTCTGCTCCGACCCCGACCTGATCAAGTTCGGCGTTACCAAAAAGGTCACCGACCTGCTGGATGCCGCAAACTTTGCCTACGCTGTTTACAGCGAGATCAAGCCCAACCCCACCATCGCCAACGTACAGGACGGCGTGGCTGCCTTCAAGGCTGCCGAGGCTGACTGCATCGTGACCATCGGCGGCGGTTCCTCCATGGATACCGCAAAGGCCATTGGCATCATCATCAATAACCCCGAGTTTGCGGACGTGCGCTCTCTGGAAGGCGTTGCCCCCACCAAGAAGCACGCGGTGTTCACCATCGCAGTGCCCACCACTGCCGGTACTGCTGCTGAGGTCACCATCAACTATGTCATCACCGATGTGGAGAAGAAGCGCAAGTTCGTCTGCGTGGATACCAACGATATCCCCGAAATCGCTGTGGTCGACCCCGATATGATGTCCTCCATGCCCAAGGGTCTGACCGCCGCCACTGGTATGGATGCGCTGACCCACGCCATCGAGGGCTACATCACCAAGGGTCACTGCATCATTTCCGATATGTTCCATCTGGAAGCCATCAAGCTGATCAGCCAGAGCCTGCGCGGCGCTGTGCAGAACACCCCGGAGGGCCGCGAGGGCATGGCTCTGGGCCAGTACATTGCCGGTATGGGCTTCTCCAACGTGGGTCTGGGCATCGTGCACTCCATGGCACACGGCCTGTCTGCTCTGTATGACACCCCCCACGGTGTGGCCTGCGCCATCCTGCTGCCGGTGGGTCTGGAGTACAACAAGAGCGTTGCCGGTGAGCGTTACCGCGCCGTGGGTAAGGCTATGGGCGTTATGGACATCGACGAGATGAACGACGTGGAAGCCGCTGATGCCACCATCGCCGCCGTCAAGCAGCTGAGCGCAGACGTGGGCATCCCCGCAAACCTGCACGGCATCCTGAAGGAAGAGGACATCCAGTTCCTCGCCGAGTCCGCTTTTGCAGACGCCTGCCGTCCCGGCAACCCCCGCGATACCAGCGTGGAGGAGATCGTGGAGCTGTATAAGAGCCAGCTGTAAGCTGTAAAAAATGACCCTGAGAGCCGCTGCACCGTGCTTGTGCAGCGGCTTTTTTAACGGAAAAATGTTTTTAATTGCATCATTCCGGGCAGACTGCGGTCTGCCCGGAATGATGCGTTCGTAAAATGAAAACGCACGCCAATTGTAACATTTTTCTGCCGTCCTCTTGTATAAATCAGCGCAAGCGAGTACAATCAAAACATAAAAACAGAAGGCGAGGAAAGCGCGATGACACTGAACTTCTACACGCTGGGCGTGCTGTATTTGGTCTATTCCTTCCTTGGATGGGTAGGGGAGACCGTGGTGGCTACCTTCCGGGGCAAGCGGTTTGCAAACCGCGGCATGGCGGCGGGGCCGTTTTGCTTTGTGTATGGTACCACGGCCATCCTGATGGCAGTAGGCTTTGCAGATATGCGCACAAAGCCGGTGGTGCTGTTCGTGGCCTGTATGCTTACGGCTACCGTGGTGGAGTGGCTCACGGCAAAGCTGCTGGAACGGCTGCACAACCGCAAATGGTGGGACTACTCGGATAAAAAATTCAACCTGAACGGCTACGTCTGCCTGCAGTACTCGGTGCTGTGGGGTGCGCTGGGCATGGTGACCGTGCTTTGGGGCAACGGGCTGCTGCTGCGGCTGTGCGCTCTTGCACCGGGCTGGCTGCTGCATCCGCTGGTGTGGGCTGCGCTTGGCATCGCGGCGCTGGACCAGCTGGGCTCGGCGGTTCTGGTGGGGCGGTATGCGGCGCAGCACCCGGTGCTGGAGCAGCTGAACCAGAAACTGGAAGAGCGCTCCGATACCTTGCGCCGCCGCATTGCCGTGTATGTGGAAAAGCGCATCCAGCGCGCCTACCCGGAGGCCGCCCGGCAGCAGCTCACGGCAGTGCAGAAGGGGAAAGCCGACTTCCTCAGCGCGGCAGACCTGCTGTGGCTGTTCGTCATCGGGGCGTTTCTGGGCGATATGGTGGAGACGGTGTTCTGCCGCCTGACCGCCGGGGTGTGGATGAGCCGTTCCAGTCTGGTATGGGGGCCTTTCAGCGTGGTGTGGGGGCTGGCGCTGGCCATGGCTACCGTGCTGCTGCGGCAGAATCAGGATAAAAGCGACCGCTATCTTTTTGCCTTCGGCACGGTGCTGGGCGGCGTATATGAATATGTGTGCAGCGCCGTCACAGAGCTATTGTTCGGTACCGTGTTCTGGGATTACAGCAAGTTCAAGTTCAATCTGGGCGGGCGCATCAACCTGCTGTACTGCTTTTTCTGGGGCATTGCGGCGGTGATGTGGATGCGCTACGGCTATCCGCTGGTGCTGAAGCTGATGAAAAAGGTGCGCAGCCATATCCGTCCGTGGATGACAGCGGTGCTGGCGGTGTTCATGGCGGTGAATATGCTTACCAGCGCGCTGGCACTGGCGCGGTACGATGCCCGCACCAGCGGCGAAGCGCCCAACGGACAGCTGGAAGTGTTCCTTGATGAGCATTTCGACAACGCCCGCATGGAGCATATTTACCCCAACGCCAAAAAAGTGACCAAGGCAGAATAAATCCCATATTTCCCCTTGCGTTTTTGCCGGAAAACAGGTATAATATTCTCTGGATAAAAGGGAGTAAGGGGCGTACCTTAGTTGAAAAACGGGTGCGCTGTGCTGCAGCGACACCCCCGGCAGAAATGCCCGATGCAGTACCGGATGCTTGAGACTTTTATCACATTTTCCCGTTTTGGGCAGGATGTGATAAGGGTCTTTTTTTGTGCCTCTGCCGCTATTATTAAAAAGGAGAGATATTATGCTGATCCCTGTTTTGTTATTTATCGTGGGTCTGCTGTGCCTGATCAAGGGCGGCGACTGGTTTGTGGACGGTGCCACCGGCATCGCCCGCCGCTTCCATGTGCCGGAGCTGCTCATCGGTGCCACGGTGGTGTCCATCGGTACCACCCTGCCGGAGGTCATGGTGTCCACCACCTCTGCCCTCACCGGTCATGGCGAGATCGCCTACGGCAACGCCATCGGCTCGGTCATCTGCAACGCTGCACTGATCGCTGCCATCACCATTGCGGTGCGTCCGGGCAAGGTTGACCCCAAGAGCCTGCGCACCCCGGTGGCCTTCTTCTTTGTGGCTGCCGCTTTCTATGCCGGTGTGGCCTACACCACCGGCTCCTTTACCCGCCCGGTGGGTCTGATCCTGCTGGCTATGTTCGTGGCTTACATCGTGTGCAACGTGCTGGCTATGAAAAACGCCACCGCCCCGGCTGAGGAAGAGCAGGCTGAGGAAGGCTCCTTTGCCAAGGAGCTGGGTCTGCTGGTCATCGGCGCAGTGCTTATTGCTGTGGGCGCTGACCTGCTGGTGGACAACGGCACCCTCATCGCACAGGCACTGGGCGTGCCGGAGTCGGTCATTGCGCTGACCTTTGTGGCACTGGGCACCTCGCTGCCGGAGCTGGTCACCGCCATCACCTCGCTGGCCAAGGGTCACGGCGCGCTGTCGCTGGGCAACGTTATCGGTGCAAACGTGTTCAATCTGGTGCTGGTCAGCGGCGTGTCCGTCACGCTGGCACCCTTCAGCATCCCGCAGAACTCCACCATCGCAGGCATGAACGCCTCGCTGGTGATGGATATCCCGGTCATGTTTGCCGTGATGCTGCTGCTCACCCTGCCCGCTCTGATCAAGGGCAAGCTGAGCCGCCCGCAGGGCATTGCACTGCTGTGCATCTATGCCGCTTTCTGCGCCGTACAGTTCAGCATCTGATCTGTTGTAAACGTAAAATATTTAAGGCTGCTGCACAAAGCACTGTGCAGCAGCCTTTTTATGTAGGACGATTCTGAATGCGCTCCGCGTTTGCTTTGCGCATCATCAGCGGAAAAATTATTTTATAATTTCGGAATACCGGAGCGTCTGCGGACGCTCCGGTATTCCATTTTTACGGGAAGAGTTTGGAACGAACTCCCTCAGTCAAAGCCTGACAGCTTTGCCAGCTCCCTCTAGGAGGGAGCCTCTGACGCGCCCGCAAGCTTTGCGCTTTAGCCGGAAACCATACCGTCATGCCAAAGGCCCCATCCCAGAGGACGACTTCCCCCGGCCGGGGGAAGATGTCGCCGCAGGTGACAAAAAGGGGAATCTGTCACCATAGGCGACTGGGGGAGTTCAGCGGCGTGCGCCCTCTCCGTCATCGCTGCGCGATGCCACCTCTCCCAAAGGGAGAGGCAAGAGCACCACCGGAAGCTTTCTCATTGCGCCTAATACTTTAGCAACGGACTTTAAACCTTGGCTCTCCCTTTGAGGAAAGACTTCCCCCGCTCCGGGGGGAAGATGTCACCGTAGGTGACAAAAGGGGGAATCTGGCGCGGGAGCGCCTGAGAGGGTAAAAAAGTGGGTCAGAAGCGCCCACAGGCGTTTCTGACCCACAAATAGAACGATATTTTTTGTTTTACAGCTGGCAGGCGGTATCGTAACCGGTGCGGATGGCGTTGGAGATATCCGCAGCCTTACCGGCGGCATCGCCGACGGAATACACCGGGATGCTGGCAGCTTCCAGCGCAGCAGCGTCAAATGCGTTGGAGCGTGCGCCCATGGCCAGCACGATGTAATCGCAGGGGATGGTCACCTCTGCGCCGTCCTTGTTCTCGCAGACGACGGCGTCCATGCGGAACTCCTTGACCTTGTGGCTGGGGTACTGCTCCACGCCGTAGGTCTTGTAGTTTTCCAGCAGGGTGGGCAGAATGGTGGTGCTCTCGCCTGCGGCGATCTTGTCCATCATCTCGATAACCGACACCTTGCAGCCGCGGGCAGCCAGATACTCTGCGGTCTCGCAGCCCACCATGCCGCCGCCGATGACAGCCACCGTGCCGTACACCTGCTGCTCACCGGCCAGCACCTTCCACGCGTCGGCAACGTTCACGCTGTCGATGCCGGGGATGCGGGGTGCGGCGCTGTGTGCGCCCACAGCGTTGATGACGGCCTCGAAACCGGCATCCTTCAGCTGCTCTGCGGTGCGGGTCTGCCCCATGCACAGGTGCACACCGGCGTTGCAGACCGCGTGGATCAGATCCTGTGTGGCACGGCGCATCTCCTCCTTGCGGGGAGGTACGCAGGCAATGTTCAGCTGACCGCCCAGAGTGGTGGTCTTTTCAAACAGGGTCACGTCATGGCCGCGCAGCGCTGCCACACGGGCGGCTTCCAGACCGGCAGGGCCGCCGCCGAGGACGGCAATCTTCTTTTTCTGCGCTGCGGGCTGGATGCTGCGGGTGTTCTCGTAGCCATTCTCCGCGTTCAGCACGCAGGAGAGGAACTGACGGTTCTGGATGGCATCGGTGCAGCCCTTGTTGCAGCTGATGCAGCGGCGGATATCGCAGGCCTTCCCGGCAGCGATTTTGGTGCCCCAGTCGGGGTCTGCCAGCAGCGGACGGCCCATGGCAACCATATCTGCCATGCCGCTCTCGATGACACGCGCAGCCATGTCGGCGTCCACGATACGACCCACGGCGCTGACCGGCACATTGACGGCCTTTTTGATATCGCCGGCGATCTTGACGAAGAAGCCGTAGGGCTGCACGCCCATGGGAGGAATGGTGTCGGCCATGTTGCCGGTATGGTTGGCCTGGGCAACGTGGAACATATCCACGCCGTCCTCTACCAGCCACTGGGCAAACTGCACGGCGTCGGCTTCGTCAATGCCACCCTTGCCGCGCTGCGGGGTGACGATGGACAGCTTGTAGTCGATGACCATATCCGGCACAGCCTTGCGGATGGCGCGGGTCAGCATGCGGGCAAAGCGGACACGGTTCTCCAGACTGCCGCCGAACTTATCGGTGCGGTGGTTCATGCGGGTGGAGCACAGGCAGCCGTTCAGGCGGTCGCCGTGGATCTGGATGACGTCCACACCGGCCTTCTGTGCACGCACTGCGCAGGCGCACATCTTATCGATGATGGCCATCAGCATCTCCTCGGTGACCTCATCGGTGAAGAACATCATATCGTGATGCAGGCGCTGACGCATCTCGTCAAACTTTTTCTGCATGAACAGGCTGTTGATGGCGTCCACATCGTACTCCGGGTGGAAGATCTGGATGCCCAGCTTGGTGCCGTAGGCGTGTACGCTGTCGGCCAGTGCCTTGAAGGCAGGGATCTGGCTGTCGTCAAACAGCTTGGGGGTGGGAGAAAAGCTGTTGATGGGCGCAACATCGCCCATAACGATGTAGCCCACGCCGCCCTTTGCCAGACGGGTGTAGAAGCCCATGTCCTGCTCGCTGATCATGCCGTTTTTCTCGTAGCCGGTGGTCAGCGGGGGGAACATGATGCGGTTTTTAAAGGTCTGTCCGCCCACCTCGATGGGCTGCAGAATTACGTTTTCCATACAAAAGCCTCCTTGCAGATACGCTTTGCTTTACAGATTTGCTTTGATGAATGCTGCGGTCTTTTTCTCCACGGCGGCACGGGCTGCCAGCGTGGCAAAGTTGTGGCCGCCGCCTGCAATGGTATCCACCTCGGGTGCGGTGTACACCTGTGCGTAACGGCTGCAGGTGCCCTCGTCCACCAGACGGTCATCGTCGGCGCGCAGCAGCAGCACCGGGCCGTTGTAGCCCTTGGCCTCGGTAAAGGGATCGGGGTGCTTTGCCATCTCGTAGTTAAAGGCCATCTTGTAGCACAGACCCTCCATGTCGGTGTAGTCCTTGCCGGTCTGCACAACGCCGTCGGCACGCTGTGCGCAGCCGAACCACATCCCGGCGCCCGGGCACAGCAGGATCAGGCCGTGGGGCTGGATGACCGGTGCGCAGGAAGCGGCGATGTAGCCGCCCATGCTCTGGCCGGAGAGGAACAGCTTTTCGCTGTCCACATAGGGCTGCTCAGCGGCCCATGCAAAGATATCCTGTGCATCGGTGTGCAGACCGTCGAAGCTCATATCCTCGAACTCGCCGTCGCTCTCGCCGTTGCCGTAGAAATCGAACCGGGCGCTGCCGATGCCCTGCGCTGCCAGAGCGCGGGACAGGTGGGTGTACATGGACTTGTAGCCGCTGCAGCTGCCGGCAAAGCCGTGCAGGTGCACCACAAAGGGTACCTTGCCCTCGGTGTCGGGCAGGGTCACGATGCCGCGCAGGGTGTGGCCATTGCGGTTTTTAAACTGAACCTGTAAGATCTTCATGGTTTACTTGCTCTCCTTTGCGGCGCGGCGAGCCTTCAGCTCGGTCAGCATCTCGGCAGTCTTCTGCTTGGTCAGGGGGTAGACGAAGAACAGGATGGCAACTGCAATGCCGTAGCCCAGGAAGTAGACGCCGGTGTAGCTCTTCCAGATGGCGTTCACAACGCCTGCGGTCTGCACAGCGCCTGCGGTCACGTTGTAGCCGATGGCACCCAGCACAAAGCTGGACAGGCTGCCGGAAATGGCGCTTGCAAGCTTGCGGAAGAAGGAGTAGGTGGAGTAAACGATGCCTTCGTTGCGCTCGCCGGTCTGCAGCTCGTGGTAGTCGATGGCGTCGTTGACCATAGCCCAGATCAGCACCTGCATGCCGGAAGCGCCCAGATAGCAGATACCGTTGATGACGATGAAGGCCACGGGGTTATGGACGGGGAAGAAGAACAGGATGCCGAACACGATGGCGGCAAAGCCGGCGCCCATGCAGCACCACTCCTTCTTGCCTAACTTGTTGGCCAGAGGCTGGGTGATGGCAAAGGACAGCACAGCGTACAGAACGCTCAGCATACCGGAGACAGCCTGAATTTTAACGTTGCCGAAGAAGTCCTTGTACAGGTAGGTGTTCAGACCGTTGACCACGGAAGCACCGATCATACCGGTCAGGCTGAAGAACATAACACCCAGCAGAGCCTTATTGTGAGAGATCTCCTTGAGCACGTGCAGGTAGTTCAGCTTTTCGCCCTGCGGACGCTCAGGCACTTCCACGCGCTCCTTGCACCACACGCAGGTGATCTGCAGGCACAGCAGACCCAGCATAGCGCAGATGCAGGCCAGCATCAGGAAGCGGCCGGCCACGGGCTTGTTGTCCACATACAGGAACAGGGGGCCGATCATGACCATGACGGTCATGAAGATGGTGCCGCCAAGGCTGCGGTAGCGGGACAGTGCGGTGCGCTGGCTGACATCATCGGTCATCACGCTGGACAGGGTACCGAAGGGCACGTTGACGCAGGTGTACAGTGCCTCGTACAGAACGTAGGTGACAAACATGTAGGCCAGACGCAGGCCGTAGTTGATATTGCCCACATTGACAAAGCCCAGTATGCACAGCACTGCCATGGGGAAGGAGAAGGCGCGGATCCACGGGATGAACTTGCCGCCCTTGGTGGCCTTGCGGGAGTCCACGATGGCACCGATGATGGGGTCATTCACGGCGTCCCAAATCTTGGTGATCAGCAGCAGGATACCCACATGGAAGGGGTTGACCTGCAGGATCAGGGTGTAGAAGATCGACAGATACATGGCGCGGTACTGCTCGGTGAAGCAGCAGCCCAGATCGCCCAGCGTATAGCCGATCTTATCCTTCATGGAGAAGGGTCGGACGGTCTTTTTCTGGTCCATTGTGTTTTATCCTCCTTAAAAACAGTGAAACCACGAGACTTTTCGCACAAGCCTCTTTTCTACGTTTGCATTATACGTTAAATTTCCATCAATACATATCCAAAAAATGATTGAAAACTATCGTAAATTGATGTATTATGCAATTATAACAGTTGTACTTTTCTGTTGTGTACAACAAACTGTTGCACATGACAGTTTCACGGAGGTTTTTTTGGTGAACTATACAGTCAAGCGTTATTTTTTTGAGCAGAGCGCCGTCCGGGAATTTTATTCCGGCACGTATTATGATTTGTTTCTGGTCATGCGGGGCAGCGGTGTGTTCCGGTGCAGCGAGGTGGTGCTGCCCGCACAGCAGCAGAACCTCATCATCTTCAAGCCCGGTCAGGGCGGCAGACTGGAATACGCCGGTGCTTACGGCCCGCTGGAACTTATTCGGGTGCAGCTGTCCCCCCAGACGCTGGCGCAGCTTTCGGACGCGGACACCGACCTTGAAAAAAGCTTCAACGTGGTGCCCTTCCGGCAGGTAGCCGTCCGCCCGGACAGCCAGATCTATATGCTGCTGAAAAACCTTGCCCGGAAGCTGCTGATGCTCCCGCAGGAGCGCACCCAGTTCGGCGCAGCGGTGTTCGAGCACGGTATTCTGCAGATGTTCGTGGTGCTGGCGCTGCGCGCCTGCATCCATGCGGAGTTCCACACCGCATCGGTCAGCCGCCACCACCTGATGCTGGACGAAGTGTTTTTGTTTATTCAGGCGCACCTTACCGAGGAACTGACGCTGGAGCGGCTGGAAAAGGAGTTTTTCGTCTCCCGGGAACATATTGCCCGGGAATTTAAACGCCAGACCGGGCAGACGGTGCACCGCTATATCGTAAAGGCGCGGTTAGACCGCTGCTGCACCCTCATCGAGCAGGGGCTGCCCATCACCGAGGTGTACAAGACCAGCGGCTTTGGCGGTTACAACCACTTTTTCCGCGCCTTTAAAAAGGAGTACGGCATGACCCCCAAGGAGTACTTCCGCACCACCCGGCAGGACGCCCGGGGATGAATCCGGCAAAAGCAGCGCCGTCTGCGCCTGTGAAAAAAAGCCGCCCGGGAAGATCTGCAGATCCTCCCGGGCGGCTTGCTTATCCTATTTTTTGCCCTTACTTGCGGCGGGTGAGGCAGTTCAGCGCCATCACAACCAGCACGAGAAAGCCGATGACCAGCAGGATACCGGTCATGCCGATGAGCATCATGGGCAGGGTGGTCATCCAGGAAGAAAGATGAAGCATAAAGGCACCTCCGTTAAGCCATCAGGGAAAGGATCAGTCCGCCGGCAAGGACGGATGCGATCTGCCCGGAAACGTTGACGCTGATGGAATACATCAGCAGGAAATTCTGGCTGTCCTCGGCCAGACCCATCTTGTTGACCACGCGTCCGCTCATGGGGAAGGCCGAAATGCCTGCCGCGCCGATCATGGGGTTCAGCTTTTTGCCCTCAGGCAGGAACAGGTTCAGCAGCTTGGCGAACAGCACGCCGCCAGCGGTATCAAAGATAAAGGCCACAAGACCCAGCGCCATGATGAGCAGGGTATCCGGCCGGACGAACTTGTCGGCGGTCATCTGCCCGGCAACGGTCAGACCCAGCAGCAGGGTGATGAGGTTTGCCAGTACGTTCTGGGCGGTCTCGCTCAGGGAGTTCAGCACCCCGCACTCCCGCAGCAGGTTGCCGAACATCAAAAAGCCTACCAGCGCCACGCTGGCCGGGGCTACCAGACCGGCGACCACCGTGACTACAACGGGGAACAGGATCTTGGTCAGCTGGGTGACATTGCCTTTTTCGTAGGGCATACGGATGCGGCGCTCCTTCTGGGTGGTCAGCAGACGGATGACCGGCGGCTGCACGATGGGCACCAGCGCCATGTAGCTGTAAGCCGCCACCATAATAGCGCCCAGATATTGGGATTTCAGGGTATTTGCCACAAAAATGGCGGTGGGGCCGTCCGCTGCGCCGATGACTGCAATGGACGCGGCGTCCTTCATATCAAAGAAGAACCCGGCCAGAAACAGGGTGAAAAAGATGCCGAACTGTGCCGCTGCGCCAAACAGCATGAGCCACGGCTTTTCCAGCAGCGGGCCAAAATCGATCATGGCACCGATGCCGATGAACAGCAGCAGCGGGAACAGCTCGTTGGACATCCCTGCCTCGAACAGGGCGGAGATGGGGCCAACGGTGTCTCCCTGCGTGATGGCACCGGATGCGGGAAGATTGACCAGAATGGCACCGAACCCCATGGGCAGCAGCAGACTGGGCTCCATCTTTTTGACGATGGCAAGGTAGATGAGCAGGGCACCGATGCCCCACATGACCACCATCTGCCATGTCAGCGCCCCGAAATTTGAAAAGAGCGCGGCGAATGTGTTCCAGAAATTCATATTGTTTTTCTGCCTCCTTTTGTTCTGATGCTGCGGCAAGAAAAAAAGACCCTTGCCACAGCGTAAGATCTGTGACAAAAGTCTCAAGCGAACACATGACATCGGGCATTGCTGCCGTGATGACGCTGCCATGCAGCGGCCTGCCGGAAAAAAGCCTTGACCGGCAGACTGCCCTTTACTCCCCTTTATCATTTTTATTGATACCAGAAACTGCCGCTTCTGTCAAGGGGGAAAATGCGTTTTTTCGCAAAAATCTAACCGTGAAAAGGCCAACCGGGAAAAGCCGCAGATTTTCCCGGTTGGCAAACTATAAATGTTTTTTCGCTTTAAATCGTCAGTCCACCACCGGTACATCCAGTCCGAACTCCTGCGGGCGGAAGCGGGGACAGACGTTCTCGGTGATGCAGATGACCGAAGCGGCAAGACGGCTGCCGATCTCGCAGGATTCTGCCAGCGTTTTGCCGTAGGTCAGGCCGATGACCGTGCCGGCAAAGAAGGCGTCCCCCGCACCGGTGGTGTCCATGACATCCACCTTTTTGGCGGGTACGATGCCGCAGCTGCCGTCCGCACAGGCGTATACCGCGCCCTGCCCGCCCATGGTCACCACCATGCTGGGAATGTTGGCGCTGCGCACGTTGCCTGTGAGCACCCGGCACATCTCGTCCGGGGAGAGGTGGTCGTAGTCGTCCGAGAACAGCAGCCCTGCCTCCTGCTGGTTGCAGACGAAACAATCGATCTGCTGCAAGAAATCCCGCCGCTCCATGGCGATGCTCATGTTGGAGACTACGGCAAACACTTTTTTGCCGTACTTTTTGGCGTAGCGTAGGGTCTGCTTTACCGTCTCTTTTTCAAGATCCAGTTCCAGCGCAATGGAATCGCAATCCGCAAAAATGGCATCGCCCTGCTCTTGCAGCAGACCGGTCAGCGGGGTGGTGTCCGGCCGCTTGGAGATGGCGGCGTGCACATCGCCGTCGTTGTCAAAGATGGCCAGCCATGTGCCCATGCCGTCCGGCTTTTTCTGGATAAAGCGGGTGTTGACCTTGTGCCTTGCCAGCTTGTCGATGACGTCCTGTCCCATGCCGGTGTCGTCCACCAGACCCACAAAGGTGGGGCGCAGCTCTACGTTGGCGATATCCTCCACCACGTTGCGGCTCACGCCGCCGTGTACCTGCTCGATGCGTCCGGCGTTGCGCCCGCCGGGGATATAGGTGGAAAGGGGATAGCCCTTGATATCCACAAAAACAGCTCCGATGACTACGATGCCCATAAACGATAAACCTTTCTGACTTCAGTTGATTTTACCTGTATTATACAGGAAGCAGACAAAAGATGCTATCCTTTTGCGGAAAAATATCTCTCGGTCACGACCCCTTTCCGTGAAAAAGGGCTTCCGAAAAGTCCGCAGACTTTTCGGAAGCCCAAATAAAAAATAATTCTTCCTCTTACATCGCTGTGCGGGCGGTGCGCACCAGATACTTCATGGCCTGCACCGGGTACTGCCCGGCGGCGGTCTCGCCGGTGAGCATCAGGCTGGATGCGCCGTCCAGTACGGCGTTGTAGATGTCGCTCACCTCGGCGCGGGTGGGCACAGCCCGGGTGTGCATGCTGTCCAGCATCTGGGTCACCACCATAAAGGGCACCCCGGCTGCCCGGCAGGCGGCAGAGAGTTGCTTCTGGCAGCGGGGCAGTTCCCACAGGGGCATGGCGTTGCCAAGGTCGCCCCGGGCAATGACCACCTCGTCCACCAGCGGCAAAAACTCCGGCAGCGCCTGCACGCCCGCAAGGTTTTCAATTTTGGCAAGAATTTTCAGCTGCGGCGCACCGGCTTCTGCCAGCGCCTGCCGCAGGCTGCAGATATCCGCAGCACCGCGCACAAAGGGCAGCATGACCCCGGTAACGCCGCAATCGGCGGCGATGGCAAGGTTCTCCTTGTCCTCGGTGGTCAGGGTGGGCATCTGGATGTCCGCCCCCGGTGCTGCCAGACTTTTGCGGCTTTGCAGCACGCCGCCCCGCACTACGGTGCACACAAGAGCATCCGGTTCCGCGGTGTCCACCCGTGCCAGCAGCTTGCCGTCATCCAGCAGCAGCTCCTGCCCGGGCTGCACGCTGTGCACCAGTGCGGCAGGGCAGGGGATGCCCTGCGCGCCCAGACGCACGGTCTGCCCGGCGGTCAGGGACAGCGGCTGCGGCAGACGGCCGATGCGCAATTCCGGCCCCTGCAGATCAATGAGCAGCTTTTTGACCCCGGCTTTGCGCAGCAGCGCCAGCCAGTCCTTGTGCGCTGCCAGCGGGCCGTGAGAAAGGTTCATGCGGATGCCGGTCATGCCGGCTTCCACCATCTGCTGTAAAAGCTTTACATCGGCACAGGCAGGGCCGATGGTTCCGTAAAAATCCATAATTCCTCCTGCAATTCGCGTTTTCTTTCTATTGTAGCATGACCGCGCTGCAAAAGATAGCCCGGCGGCGCACAAAAAAACACCGGAAGCTGATGCAAAGCCTCCGGTGTTTTTTTATGATGCCTTATGGGGTTTACTGCAATACTTTGCACCGCCTGCGTTCAGTACAAAGCTTACAGCTCCCTCTATTTTTAAAGGTTGTACTTAGTTTACAGCATTTCGGGCATTTCGTCAAGGGCTTTTTCCAGCTTTTGCCGGGAAAAACTGGAATATCACAACATTATCACAACTGCAGCTGGTGGTAGCACGCGCCCTCCATGGTCTTCCAACAGGCGGTGTTTCCCTCCAAGGTCATGTAGCTGTGGGCGGTGTTTTCCTTGGGAATGCTCACGGAGCCGGGGTTTAAGTAAAGGTTCCCCTGCCCGAAGTCCGTCCATGCGGGCACATGGGTGTGGCCGTGGAGCAAAATATCCCCCGGGGCAAGAGGCGGCAGATGGTTCAGGTTGAACACATGGCCGTGGGTGACGTAGACCAGCCGCTGCCCCACCGGCAGCACGGCGTAATCCGCCAGCACCGGGAAATTGAGCACCATCTGGTCCACCTCGGCATCGCAGTTGCCGCGCACGCACAGCAGCTTGGGCGCAAGGCTGTTCAGCAGCGGGATGACCTGCTTGGGGGCGTAATCCCGGGGCAGGTCGTTGCGGGGGCCGTGGTAGAGCAGGTCTCCCAAGAACAGCAGGCGGTCGGCCTGCTCCCGTTCAAAGGCCTGCTGCAGCTGCTGCGCATAATAATAGGAGCCGTGCAGGTCTGATGCGATCATCCATTTCATATACAATGCCCTCCCTCAGAGCCGGTTTGCCTTATTGTAGCGCCTGCTGTAAAAATGGTCAAGTGATTACAAAAGTCATACTTTCGCACCAAAACCCCTTGACACGCCGCTGAGGATGTGGTATTCTGCTGGAGTTGCAGCCCGCAAATGCGCAGGCTGCATATCGCGGACAGCTGCCGCGATCATAAAAACCGTGTGGATTTTTACAGCAGAATTGCTACTTTTCGCCACACAATGACCTCACAAGGGTCATTGTGTGGCTTTTTTGTGCGCCGGAAACCGGCTGCAAGCCGATGCTGTGCCCGCCATATTTTTACTTTTTACAGATAGCAGGTGAAATTTTTCAATGAACGAAACTTTTATGAAGGAGAAGCCGGTGCTGCCGCTGCTGCTTTCGATGGCGCTGCCCAACGTGATCTCCATGCTGGTGAATAGCCTCTACAACATCGTGGACAGCCTGTTTGTGGCACGCATCAGCGAGGACGCCATGACCGCGTTAAGTCTGGTGTTCCCCATCCAGAACTTTTCCAACGCCATTGCCATCGGCTTTGGCATCGGCATCAACGCCATGATCGCGCTGTATCTGGGCGCGGGCGACCGCGAAAAGGCCGAGGTAGCCGCCACCCACGGCTTTGTGCTCAGCCTTGTGCACGGCGTGGTGATGATGGCGGTCAGCATTGCCATCATGCCCGGCTTTCTGCGCCGCTTTACGCAGGACGAGGGGCTGATCACCGCCGGCATCACCTACTCTACCATCGTGTTCCTGTTTTTGGTCGTGAACATGGTTTCGCTGGCCTTTGAAAAGATCTTTCAGGCGGTGGGCCGCATGAAGGTGTCCATGGTCGCGCTCATCACCGGCTGCGTGTGCAATATTCTGCTGGACCCGGTGCTCATCTTCGGGCTTGGGCCGGTGCCTGCCATGGGCATTGCAGGCGCGGCACTGGCTACCGGCATCGGTCAGGTACTCAGCGTGGTGGTCTATCTTGTGGTCTACTTGCGCACCGAGCTGCCGGTACGGCTGCGCCGCAGCTGCCTGTGCCCGGACGCGGCGCTGGACGGCAGACTGTACGCCATCGGCATTCCGGCAATCCTGAATCTGGCACTGCCTTCACTGCTGGTCACCTTCCTTAACGGGCTGCTGGCGGCTTTTTCTCAGAGCTATGTGGTGGTGCTGGGCATCTATTATAAATTGCAGACCTTTTTGTACCTGCCCGCCAACGGCTTCGTGCAGGGCATGCGCCCCCTTATCGGCTATAACTACGGTGCGCGGGAGCACGCCCGGGTGAAAAAATTGTTCCAGCTGACCCTGCTTATGAGCGCTGCCATCATGGCGGCGGGCACGGTGATCTGTCAGGTTGCTTCCGGGCAGCTGATGGGGTTGTTCACTCAGAACCCCGAAACCATCGCCGCCGGGCGGACTGCCTTGCGCATCATCAGCATCGGCTTTGTCATCTCGGCGGTCTCCACCACCGCTTCCGGTGCGCTGGAGGGGCTGGGCAAAGGCGCAGAATCGCTGGTCATCGCCCTGTGCCGTTACGTCGTTTTCATCATGCCGCTGGCTGCACTGCTGTGTAACTGGCTGGGCGCAGATGGTGCATGGCACGCCTTCTGGCTTACCGAGGTGCTGGCGGCGGTGGTCTCCGGCATCGTTTACCGCAGGGCGGTCACACATAAAAAATAAGAATTTCTGATAGGGGCGTTTCATAACGTCCCTATTTTTCATTGACACTACGGGAAAAGTACGGTAAAATAATTTTCGTGTTTTGACAAAAACTGTCAGTGCGCAAGATATTACAGAGGATGTGGAAGTATATGATCGAGACCATTGCCGCCGTCAATCAGGCGGTGAACAGCTTTATCTGGGGCATCCCCGCCATGGTGTGCATCATTGGCGTGGGGCTGCTGCTCAGTGTCCGCACGGGCTTTTTGCAGATCCGCAAATTCCCCTACGCCATCCGCACCACCGTGGGCCGGATGTTCCGCAAGCGGGACGCTTCGGACGGTGCCATGACCCCTTTTCAGGCGGTGTGCACCGCGCTGGCGGGCACAGTGGGCACCGGCAACATTGCCGGTGTGGCGGGCGCTATCGCCATCGGCGGCCCGGGTGCCGTGTTCTGGATGTGGTGCTCTGCGCTGCTGGGTATGTGCACCAAGTTTGCCGAGGTAACGCTGGCGGTGCATTTCCGGGAGCGCAGCGATACCGGCGAGTGGGTGGGTGGCCCGATGTACTATATTAAAAACGGCCTTGGCCGCCGCTGGCAGTTTCTGGCCGTGCTGTACGCGCTGTTCGGCGTGCTGACCGTGTTCGGCACCGGCAACGCAACGCAGGTGAATACCATCGTGGCGGCGGTGGATACCGCCCTGCTGGAATACGGGCTGGTGGGCGGCAGCTTTCTGCCCACCCTCAACCTCATCGTGGGTATCCTTGTGGCGGTGCTGGTGGCGCTGGTGCTGCTGGGCGGCATCAAGCGCATTGGCAGCGTAAGCGAGAAGCTGGTGCCCTTTATGGCGCTGTTCTACATTGTGCTGTCGGTGGGCGTGGTGGTGCTCAACTTCTCCCGCCTGCCCTATGTGCTGGAATCCATCGTGGCGGGCGCATTCAACCCCGCTGCCTTTACCGGCGGCACCATCGGCAGTCTGTTCGTCAGTATGCAAAAGGGCGTTTCCCGCGGCATCTTTTCCAACGAGGCCGGTCTTGGCACCGGTTCTATCGCCCATGCCTGCGCCGACACCAAAAAGCCGGCCAAGCAGGGAATGTTCGGTATTTTTGAGGTGTTTGCCGATACCATCGTCATCTGCACCCTGACCGCGCTGGTCATCCTGTGCAGCGGCACCCAGGTCAGCTACGGCGCAGCTGCGGGTGCTGAGCTGACCATCTCCGGCTTTACCACCACCTACGGCGGCTGGGCGTCTATCTTTACTGCCGTGGCGCTGTGCTGCTTTGCCTTTTCCACCATCATCGGCTGGGGTCTGTACGGCTCCCGCTTTCTGGTGTTCCTGTGCAAGAGCAACAAGGTGGCGCGCCCCTTCTTTGTGGTGTATGCTCTGGTAGCCATTCTGGGCGCTACCATGGACCTTGGTCTGCTGTGGAGCATCGCCGACACCTTCAACGGCCTGATGAGCATTCCCAACCTCATTGCATTGCTGCTGCTTTCCGGCACGGTGGTACAGATGACCCGCGCCTTTTTTGAATCGGAGGGGTGAGCGGCAGTGCTGCCCATAGTGGACAGAAACGCCGGAACGCGGTATACTGAGAGAAAACAACGGTGGCTGTGCACCACAGGAGGTTCTAACGTGGAAAACTTTAACGAATTGCTGCAAAAGTATGCAGATTTTATCGTCCGTGTGGGTGTGAACCCGCAGCCGGGACAGACCCTGATCATCAACTGCCCGCTGGAGGGTGCCCCGCTGGCACGGCTGTGCGTGCGCAGCGCCTACGAGGCCGGTGCGCGGGACGTGCAGGTGAACTGGCAGGATGACGCCGTTACCCGCATCCGCATGGAGCTGGGCAGCGAGGACGCCCTGACCGACCACAAGGGCTGGCAGCTGCGCCGCTATCTGGACTACGCCGAGAGCGAGGGCGGTGTGTGCGTGCTGCACCTTATCGCGGACGACCCGGAACTGTTCGCCGGGCTGGACGGTGCCAAGATCAGCCGGGTGAACAGCGCGAACCGCAGCTTTATGCAGCCGTGGCGGGAGTACACCATGAACGACCGGGTGCAGTGGTCCATCGCCGCTCTGCCCGCCGCGCCGTGGGCAAAGAAGATGTTCCCGGAGCTGGACACTGCCGCCGCCATTGAGGCACAGTGGAAGCTGATCTTCGACACCTGCCGCGTGACCGGCGGCGACCCGGTAGGGGAGTGGCAGAAGCATCTGGACCGCCTGAACGAGCTGGGCGCAAAGATGAACGCTCTGGATCTGGAAAGCGTCCACTTTGAAAGCGCCAACGGCACCGACCTGACCGTGGGTCTGGCCGAGCAGGCGGTGTGGGAGAGCGCCGGCAGCAAAAACGAGAAGGGCGTGCCCTTCCTGCCCAACATCCCCACCGAGGAGGTGTTCACCGCGCCCCATAAGGATAAGGTGGACGGCATCGTTTACGGCACAAAGCCCTACGTCTTTAATGGACAGCTGATCAAAAATTTCCACGTCACCTTCAAGGACGGCAAGGTGGTGGAGCACGGTGCCGACGAGGGCGCAGATCTGCTGGGCCAGCTGTTGGACACCGACGAGGGCGCACGCCACATCGGTGAGGTGGCACTGGTGCCCGCCTCCAGCCCCATCAACCGCAGCGGCAAGCTGTTCTACAATACTCTGTTTGATGAGAACGCTGCCTGCCACATCGCCTTTGGCGACAGCTACCCAGGCACCACCGTGGGCGGCACCGGCCTTTCCAAGGAGGAGCTGGCAGCCCGCGGCATGAACCACTCCTCCCTGCACGAGGACGTGATGATCGGTGCAGAGGACAGCCGCATCACCGGCAAATGCCGCGACGGCCGCACTGTGCCGCTGTTTGAAAACGGCGTCTGGGTGCTGTAAAAAGCCCCAAAGGGCGCGCAACTGCAAAAAAATTGCGAAAATGCTTGCATAAATCGCAAGAGTATGCTATATTCTAGTAGTACGATATAGTTTAACCTGAAACGTGGGCCGCAAGGTCCGCGTTTCTTGTTTGTTTGGAGGTTTTTTATGGCGAAGCAGTCTGGCGGCAACACCGCGCAGAGAGTGGAAGCGCTTGTCCGTCCCACGGTGGAAGGCATGGGTCTGCGCCTGTGGGATGTGGTTTTTGAGAAGGAAGGGCCGGACTGGTATCTTCGCATCCTCATCGACCGGGACGGCACCATGGATACCGACACCTGTGCAGAGGTGTCCCACGCACTGGACCCCATTCTGGATGAGGCAGACCCCATCGACCAGAGCTATTATCTGGAAGTGGGCAGCCCCGGCCTTGGCCGCAAGCTGACCCGCCCGGAGCACTACGAGGCACTGAAGGGTCAGAAGGTGCGGGCAAAGCTCATCCGTCCCAACGCTGACGGTGTGCGGGAGCTGTCCGGCATCCTGACCGGCCGCGAGGGCAGCACCGTGACACTGGAGACCGAGAACGGCCCCGTGACCTTTGAGGTGAACGCAGTCTCTGGCGTGCAGCTGTGCGACGACGAGGATCTGTTCAACTGAGAAGTACCGTCTCTGATGGAGAAAAGAGAACAAAATATATAGGAGGAACCCGAAAAATGACAGCAGCGAATAAGGACTTTTTTGAAGCGCTCTCCATGCTGGAGCATGAGCGCGGCATCACCGCAGAATACCTGATCGAAAAGATCAAGGCGGCTATCATCATTGCCGTCAAGAAGAACTATGAGGTCGAGGAGGACCACATCCGTGTGGATATCGACCCCGACACCGGCCGCTTTGATGTGGCACTGATCCAGGACATTGTGGCAGACGAGGACTGGTACGACGAGCACGCCGAGATCGGTGTGACCGAGGCGCGCAAGATCCGCAGCAGCTACGAGGTGGGCGACCGCATCATCACCCCGCTCAAGACCCGCGATTTTGGCCGTATTGCCGCCCAGACCGCAAAGCACGTCATCCGTCAGGGCATCCGCGAGGCCGAGCGCAACCAGCAGCTCAGCGAGATCCAGTCCCGCGCACATGACATCGTGCAGGCCACCGTTACCCGCGTGGATACCGAGAAGGGCATCGTAGCACTGGATCTGGGCAAGGGCGGCGAGGCTGTTCTGCCCCGCAACGAGCAGGTGCCCGGCGAGGTGTACACCGAGGGCGAGACTCTGCAGGTCTACATCGTGGATGTGGTCAGCACCGAGCGCGGCCCCCGCGTGATGATCAGCCGCACCCATCCCGGCCTTGTCAAGCGCCTGTTTGAGCTGGAAGTGCCCGAGATCTTTGACGGCACCGTGGAGGTAAAGGCCATCAGCCGCGAGGCCGGTGCCCGTACCAAGATGGCTGTCTGGTCCAAGGACCCCAACGTGAACCCTGTTTCCGCCTGCATCGGCGAGCACGGCGCCCGCGTGGCCGCTGTTGTGGAAAAGCTGGGCGGCGAGAAGATCGATATCGTCAAGTGGAGCGAGGATATCTCGGAGTTCATCTCCGCAGCCCTGAGCCCCGCCAAGGTGGTCAAGGTGGAGCTGCTGCCCGGCGAGACCCGCTCCTGCCGCGTCACCGTGCCCGACCAGCAGCTGAGCCTTGCCATTGGCAACAAGGGTCAGAACGCCCGCCTGTGTGCCCGCCTGACCGGCTACAACATTGATATCCGTCCCGAGAGCGGCTACTACGGCGAGGACGAGGAGCCCAAGAAGGACGCAGCAGACGCTGAATAAGCCCGGCACCATCTGCCGAAGGAGGGAAACCGGATGGCACAAAAAAAGATCCCTGCCCGCCAGTGCATCGGCTGCATGACCAGCCGCCCCAAAAAGGAGCTGGTGCGCGTGGTGCGCGCACCCAGCGGGGAGATCAGCATCGATCTGGTAGGCAAAAAGCCGGGACGCGGCGCATATCTCTGCCCGGACCCGGACTGCCTGACCAAGGCAAAAAAGAAAAAGGCGCTGGAGCGCTGCTTTGAGCAGCCGGTTCCCGCCGAGGTATACGACGCGCTGGCTGTACAGCTGGCCGCAGCCGCAAAGGAGGCCGCAGCCGATGGCAAAAAAGAATAACGCCCCCGCAAAACCCAAGCTGCCCCCGGAGGAAGCGCTGTATCAGGCCGTGAGCCTGTGCCGCAAGGCCGGTGCGCTGACCATGGGCTTTGATGCCGTAGAGGAAGCCTGCGTCAAAAGCAAGGCATGGCTGGTGATGACCGCATCGGACATCAGCCCTAAGACTTTGCAGCGTTTGAACTACGCCGTGGGTGACTTGGTGGACGTGTTCACCATGCCGCTGACGCAGGATAAGCTGGCCGATATCAGCCACAAGCCCGTGGCTGTTTACGCGGTGACCGACCGCAACCTCGCAAAGCTCTGCTTCGACCGCCTGTCGGACTGCGGAGCAATCAAAAATGAGGAGGATATGAGCGAATGATCGTAAAATATAAAGTGAGTGACTTTGCAAAGGATCTGAACCTTTCTGCAAAGAAGGTGCTGGATGAGCTGGCCGCTATGGGCAGCACCGGCAAGAAGAACAGCTCCAATCTGGAGGAGAACGAGCTGAACTACCTGCTGGAGAAGTTCAGCAAGGATAACAGCGTGGCAAATCTGGACGAGTTTTTGAACAGCGCCAAGGCTCCCAAGGAGGAGTCCAAGGCTGAGAAGAAGGCTGAGCAGAAAGCCGAAAAGAAGGCTGAGAAGAAGGCTGAGAAGAAGCCCGAGGCTCCCAAGGCCGACAAAAAGCCCCAGCAGCCCGCCGCAAAGGCCGAGCAGCCCAAGGCAAACAACAATAACAACAACGGCAAGCACGGCGATAAGAAGCCCGAGCAGCACAAGAAGCGTGAGGAAAAGACTGTTTCCTTCAGCGAGCTGGCACGCGAGACCGGCGCAAAGGCTACTGCTGCCCCCGCACAGGCTGTTTCTGTTCGCCGTGAGGACAATCAGGTCACCGTGGATACCCGCACTGTGGATATGAACGTGGATCGTTTCGATGCCCGTTACGATGATCTGGCCTCTACCAAGAACACCGAGAACCGCCGCAAACCCACCCCGCAGGGCAACAAGCAGAAGTTCACCCAGCGCGGTCAGCGCCAGCGCCAGCAGTTCCAGAAGGGCAAGCGCGAGACCGAGTTCGAGCGTCTGCAGCGCATCCAGCTGGAAAAGGCCCGCAACGCCCAGCTGAAGGTGCTGATCCCTGACGAGATCACTGTGGGCGAGCTGGCTGCCCGCCTGAAGCAGCAGGCCGGTAAGGTCATTGCCAAGTTCATGCAGATGGGTGAGATGCACGCCATCAACGACGTGATCGATTTCGACACCGCAGCTCTGCTGGCAGAGGAGTTCCACGCAAAAGTCGAGCACGAGGTGCACGTCACCATCGAGGAGCGTCTGTTCACGCAGGAAGAGGATGCACAGGAGGATCTGGTGGAGCGTCCCCCGGTGGTCTGTGTCATGGGTCACGTTGACCACGGCAAGACCAGTATTCTGGATGCCATCCGCAAGACCAACGTTACCGCAGGCGAGGCCGGCGGCATCACGCAGGCCATCGGTGCCTATCAGGTCAAGGTCAACGACAGCCTCATCACCTTCCTGGATACCCCGGGCCACGAGGCATTCACCTCCATGCGTGCCCGCGGTGCCAACATGACCGATATTGCAGTTCTGGTGGTTGCTGCCGATGACGGCATCATGCCCCAGACCATCGAGTCCATCAACCACGCCAAGGCTGCAAATGTCAAGATTATCGTGGCAATGAACAAGATGGATAAGCCCACCGCAAACCCCGAGCGCGTGATGGAAGGCCTGACCAAGTACGGCATCATCACCGAGGACTGGGGCGGCGATGTAGCCTGCATCCCGGTGTCTGCCCTGACCGGCATGGGCATCAACGACCTGCTGGAGCGCATTGCTCTGGAAGCTGAGGTCATGGAGCTGAAGGCAAACCCCAACCGCCGCGCCAAGGGTGCGGTCGTCGAGGCCCGTCTGGACAAGGGCCAGGGCCCCATTGCCACCATTCTGGTGCAGAACGGCACCCTGCACTCCGGCGACGTCATCATTGCCGGTACCGCTGTGGGCCGCGTGCGCACCATGCGCAGCGACAAGGGCCAGTTGCTGAGCGATGCCGGCCCCTCTACCCCTGTGGAGATCACCGGCCTGACCGCAGTGCCGGAAGCAGGCGACCTGTTCGAGGCTGTTGAGGACGAGCGTCTGGCCCGTGAACTGGCCGAGCAGCGCATCGCTGCCGCCAAGGAGAAGCAGTTCTCCTCCTTCCAGAAGGTCACGCTGGATAACCTGTTCAGCCAGATGGCACAGAACGACATGAAGGAACTGGCCATCGTGGTCAAGGCCGACGTGCAGGGCTCTGCCGAGGCTGTGAAGCAGAGTTTGGAGAAGATCTCCAACGATGAGGTGCGCGTGCGCGTCATCCACGCCGGTGTCGGCGCCATCAGCAAGTCTGACGTCGATCTGGCCGATGCCTCCAACGCCATCATCATCGGCTTCAACGTCCGCCCGGACAACGTGGCCAAGGAAGAAGCCGCTGCCACCAAGGTGGAAATGCGTATGTACCGCGTCATCTACGATGCCATCAACGATGTCACCGACGCTATGAAGGGTATGCTGGCACCCAAGTTCCGCGAGGTCTCTCTGGGCGAACTGCAGGTGCGTCAGGTGTACAAGATCTCCAACGTGGGTACCGTTGCAGGCTGCCGCGTGACCAGCGGCAAGATCACCCGCGACAGCAAGGTGCGCGTGGTGCGTGACGGCATCGTCATCGCCGAGGACGAGATCGCATCCCTGAAGCGCTTCAAGGATGACGCCAAGGAAGTGGCCGAGGGCTACGAGTGCGGCGTGACGCTGGAGAAGTTTGCGGACGTCAAGGAAGGCGACGTGTACGAGGCCTTCAAGATGGAAGAGTACCGCGACTAAGCAAAAACCGAATATATAACAGCTTCCCGGCAGAAAAGGCTTCCCCCGGACGGGGGAAGCTGTCGAACGAAGTGAGACTGATGAGGGCGTATCTTTCGCAGGTGTGGAGCGTGCGCCCTCATCCGTCGTTTTGGCAGACAAATGCCGCCTTGCCCCGGCCGGGGCAAGGCTTTGGGAGGCTGCCGGACAGAATTTGGAGAAAACTATGTCTCAGAAAAATATGGGCCGTCTTGCGCAGGATATGAAGCGCGAGGTCATTGCCATCATTGGCCGGCTGAAGGACCCGCGGCTGGAGGGCGGTCTGCTGACCGTCACCCGTCTGGACGTGACGCCGGATCTGGATGTGGCAAAAGTGTATGTAAGCGTGATGGGCCGCGCAGACGGCCCCAAGCCCGCAATCGAAGCGCTGAACCGTGCCGCAGGCCATGTGCGCACCGAGGTCAGCAAAAAAATGCACATCCGCAAGGCACCCCGCTTCATCTTTGTGGAGGATGACGGTGCCGCCTACGCCGCCCACATCAACGAGCTGCTGCGCAGCCTGAATGTGAACGGCGAGGAGGAAGCACAGCCTGCCGATACCGAACAGACCGAGGACTGACTGCCTTTGCGGAAAGGATGGATCATTGGATGACAGAACAACTGGATGTGCAGCAGATGGCGCAGCGCCTGCTGGCTGCGGACAACATTTTGATTCTGTGCCACAAAAACCCGGACGGTGACACCATCGGCTGCGGCAGCGCCCTGTACTATGCGCTCAAAGCGCTGGAAAAAACGACAGCGGTGCTCTGCTCCGATGCCATTCCGTCCCGCTATGCATTTACAAACCCACGGCTGTTCAAGGGCGAGTTTGAGCCCCGCACCGTGATCGCGGTGGACGTGGCCGGTTTGCAGCTGTTTGGTGAAAATAACGGTGTGCCGCAGGTTGCACGCCATGTAGACCTGTGCATCGACCACCACGCAGGCAACAACGGCTATGCCGATTTTACCCTTCTGGATGCCGGTGCCGCTGCGGCAGCGGAGCTGCTGTATCAGGTCATCGTGGAGATGGGCGTGACCATCACCCCCCACATTGCCGACTGCCTGTACACCGGCATTGCCACCGACACCGGCTGCTTCAAGTTCTCCTCCACCACCGCCAACACCCACACGGTGGCAGCAAAGCTCATTGAGGCCGGCTGTCATGTGGAGGAGCTGAATACCCTGCTCTTCGACACAAAGCCCCGTGCCCGCATGGAGGCCGAGCGCATCGCCCGCAACCATCTGGAATACTATCTGGACGGCCGCTGCGCCCTGATCTACCTGACGAGGGACGAGATCCGGCAGAGCGGGGTAGACCCTGCGGATCTGGAGGAGCTGACCGGCCTGCCCATCAGCATCGAGGGGGTCAAGGTGGGTCTGACTCTGCGCCAGCAGCCCGGCGGCAGCTACCGCATCAGCGTGCGCACCGCAAAGGGCGTGGACGCCTGTGCCATTGCCCGGCGTCTGGGCGGCGGCGGACACACCCGCGCAGCGGGCTGTGAGCTGCTGGGCGACCTTGAAAACGCCAAAAATGCGATCCTTGCAGAGGTGGAAGCCGAACTGGACGCACCACAGGAGGAAGCATGATGCAGGGCATCCTGATCGTAGACAAGCCCATGGATTGGACCAGCTTTGACGTGGTGGCAAAGCTGCGCGGCGTGCTGGGCACCCGCAAGCTGGGACACAGCGGTACACTGGACCCCATGGCTACCGGCGTTCTGCCAGTGTTCTGCGGCGGTGCCAGCAAGGCGGTGGACCTGCAGCTGAACCATGATAAAGCTTACCGCGCAACCCTGCGCTTGGGTGCACGCACCGATACCGGCGATAGCACCGGCACGGTGCTGGAAACTGCACCCGTCACCGCCGGAGAAAAGGAGCTGCTGGCTGTGCTGCCGCAGTTTGTCGGCCCGCAGATGCAGGTGCCGCCCATGTACTCGGCAGTAAAAATAAACGGTCAGCCGCTGTATAAGCTGGCCCGCGAGGGCGTGACTGTGGAGCGCAAGGCGCGCCCTATTGAAATTTACGGCATCGAGTACGGCGGCAGTCCGGCAGAAAACGAGTATGTACTGACGGTGCGCTGCTCCAAGGGCACCTATATCCGCACCCTGCTGGAGGAGATCGCCGCCGCCATGGGGCAGAAGGGTACCATGAGCGCTCTGCGCCGCACTGCTGCCGGTCTGTACACCGAAGCAGATGCCCACACGCTGGAAGAAATTCTTGCCGCAAAGGAGCAGGGGAGCGCTGCACTGGAAGCACTGATGCTGCCGGTGGAAAGCGTGTTCACCCCGCTGCCGCTGCTGATGGTGGAGCCATGGGTGGAGCAGCACCTGTACAACGGCTGCCCCACCAGCCACTACCCCGCAGTAGATGGACGCTACCGGGTGCGCAATGCCGCCGGGCAGTTCCTTGGACTTGCCAACATCACCGGCGGGGTGCTCCGGGTGGAAAAAATGTTCGTGGAACGTAATTGAGCAATAAAGGAAACAAGACCCATGCAGATCATTTCTCAGTTTGCCCCGCTGCCACTGGCACAGCCCGCAAAGGGCACCGCCGTGGCAATGGGCTACTTTGACGGCATCCATATCGGCCACCGGGCGGTGATCGAAGGAGCGGTACAATGGGCAAAGACCCATGATGCAGCTCCGGCGGTGTTCACCTTCCGCCTGCCGGTGGAAAATAAAATGAAGGGCAAGCGCCTGCTCTCCACCGAGGACAAGCACGCCCTGATCCACAGCCTTGGGGTGGAGTATTACCTTACCCCGGACTTTGAGACGATCAAAGCACTGAGCCCGGAGGAGTTTGTGCGCGGCATCGTGGAAAACTGCCACGCACGGGCGCTGTTCTGCGGCGAAAACTTCACCTTTGGCGCAAAGGCTGCCGGTACGCCGGAGCTGCTGCGCACCCTCTGCGCTTCTCTTGGGGTAGAAGTAGTGGTGGTGCCCATGGCACAGTTTGAGGAAAAGCCGGTGTCCTCCACCCGCATCCGCACCGCGCTGGAGGGCGGGGATATCCCCGCCGCCAACGCCATGCTGGGCATGCCCTATGCCATCCGCTTTGCGGTGCAGCACGGGGCAGGGCTGGGGCACACCCTCGGGGTGCCCACCATCAACCAGCTGTACCCGCAGGGCTTCCAGATGCCACGCAGCGGCATTTATATCACCCGCACCTGCATCAACGGGGTGTGGTATCCCTCGGCCACCGGTCTGGGCAGCCGCCCTACTGTGAACGATGACGCCACCAAGGTGACCTGTGAGACCTTTATCCCGGGCTTTTCCGGCAACCTGTACGGCACCGACCCGGTGGTGGAGTTCTACGCTTACCTGAGCCCCAGCAAAAAGTTTGATACGCTGGACCAGCTGCGGGACTGCATCAATGATGCCGCCCGCCGCGCACAGGAGTATTTTGCATAACGCCTGAACAGCGGAAAAATTATTTTTATTTGAGGTCGAGAAACGCCTGTGGGCGTTTTTCGACCCTTTTTGTCGTGAAGGAAAACAGCATTTCCGGCGTCTGCGGGCAGAAAAAACCGCACTTCGGGCAAAATAGACACATTTCCGTGCAACAATGGCAAATGTTTGTTAAACAATTATCTATCTCATATCCTTGCAATGCACGCAGTTTTTGTTTATAATAGTAGCTGTACGGGGCAACGCCCCGATTGTGAGCGAGACTCTGGTTCAGAATTATAACTTGAGAGGAGTTTTTACCATGGGTTTAGGTAAGAAGACGATCGACGATCAGAACTACTGCGGCAAGAAGGTGCTTGTCCGCTGCGATTTCAACGTCCCGATGAAGGACGGTGTCATCACCAACGAGAACCGCATCAACGCAGCACTGCCCACCATCCAGAAGCTGGTCAACGATGGCGCTAAGGTCATCCTGTGCAGCCACCTGGGCAAGCCCAAGAACGGCCCCGAGGCTAAGTTCAGCCTGGCTCCCGTTGCTGTGGCTCTGAGCGCAAAGCTGGGCAAGACCGTTGTGTTTGCCGACGACGACAACGTTGTGGGCGAGAACGCAAAGGCTGCTGTGGCGGCCATGAACAACGGCGACGTCGTTCTGCTGCAGAACACCCGTTTCCGCAAGGAAGAGACCAAGAACATGCCCGAGTTCAGCGAGGAGCTGGCTTCTCTGGCTGATGCTTATGTGGACGACGCCTTCGGCAGCTGCCACCGTGCACACTGCTCCACCGCAGGTGTCACCGACTACATCAAGGATACCGCTGTCGGCTACCTGATGGAGAAGGAGATCAAGTATCTGGGCAACGCCGTCAACGACCCCGTCCGTCCCTTCACCGCTATTCTGGGCGGCGCTAAGGTCGCTGATAAGCTGAACGTCATCTCCAACCTGCTGGAGAAGGTCGATACCCTGATCATCGGCGGCGGCATGGCTTACACCTTCGTCAAGGCTCAGGGCTACGAAGTGGGCAAGAGCCTGTGCGACGACACCAAGCTGGACTACTGCAAGGAAATGATGGCTAAGGCACAGGAGAAGGGCGTCAAGCTGCTGCTGCCTGTGGATGCTGCCTGCATCAAGGATTTCCCCGATCCCATCGACGCTCCTGTGGACGTGACCGTGGTGCCTGTCACCGCAATCCCCGCTGACATGGAGGGCTGCGACATCGGCCCCGAGACCATGAAGCTGTTTGCTGACGCTGTCAAGGCTTCCAAGACCGTTGTCTGGAACGGCCCCATGGGCGTGTTCGAGAACCCCACTCTGGCAGCTGGTACTCTGGCTGTTGCCAAGGCTATGGCTGAGAGCGATGCTACCACCGTCATCGGCGGCGGCGACAGCGCAGCAGCTGTGCAGCAGATGGGTCTGGGCGACAAGATGACCCACATCTCCACCGGCGGCGGCGCTTCTCTGGAGTATCTGGAGGGCAAGGAGCTGCCCGGCATCGCAGTTATCCAGAACGCATAATTTTTCCGGCATCACAATGGGTGCGGCGGCATTTACGCCGCCGCATCTTTTCTTTTTGTGCAGGTAATTTGTAAATATTTACGAAGGTAAGGAGAAAATAACAATGGATAAGGCAAAGCGCAAGGCTATTATCGCTGGCAACTGGAAGATGAACAAGACCGCCTCCGAGGCTGCTGTTCTGGTGGACGAGCTGATCCCCGCCGTGAAGGACGCTACCTGCGAGGTGGTCATCTGCACCCCGTTTACCGATCTGGTCACCGCTGTGGCTAAGACCAAGGGCACCAACATCCATGTCGGCGCCGAGAACGTCCACTTTGAGAAGTCCGGTGCTTTCACCGGCGAGATCAGCGCTGATATGCTGGTGGATCTGGGCGTGGAGTATGTCATCGTCGGCCACTCTGAGCGCCGCCAGTACTTTGCAGAGACCGACCAGACCGTCAACAAGCGCGCGCTGGCTGCCCTGAACGCCGGTCTGAAGGTCATCCTGTGCGTGGGCGAGAGCCTGCAGCAGCGCGAAGAGGGCGTTACCGAGGAACTGGTCCGTATGCAGACCAAGATCGCCCTGCGTGACGTGACCGCCGAGCAGATGGCAAATGTTGTCATCGCCTACGAGCCCATTTGGGCTATCGGCACCGGCAAGACCGCTACCGCTGATCAGGCAGAGGAAGTCTGCGCGCAGATCCGCAAGGTGGTGGGCGAGCTGTACGGCGAGGCTGTGGCCGAGGCTACCACCGTGCAGTACGGCGGCAGCATGAACGCCAAGAACTGCGAGGAGCTGCTGAGCAAGAAGGACGTGGACGGCGGCCTGATCGGCGGCGCATCCCTGAAGGCTCCCGACTTTGCTGTCATCGTCAATGCAGCCACCAAGGGCTGAGCAACTGCCTTTTCTTAATTAGCTGTTTCAGCGCCCGGCTGCGCCGTTTTTTCAGCGCTGAGCCGGGCGCTGATCTGTTTTTACAGCAGCCGCTCGGGTGTTATGCACCCGCAGGCTGTACCCGCAGGCAGGGCACTTAGCCTTGCCCGCAACGCGTGATAAATTCAAAGGAGATTCAATTTTATGGCAAAGAAACCTGTTCTTCTGTGCATCATGGATGGCTTCGGCTGGGTGCCGAACGAGACCTTTGGCAATGCTGTTGTGGCTGCCAAGACCCCCCATCTGGATGATCTGATGGCAAAGTACCCTATGACCACCATTGATGCTTCCGGCATGGCTGTCGGCCTGCCCGATGGCCAGATGGGCAACTCCGAGGTCGGCCACACCAACATGGGCGCAGGCCGTATCGTGTACCAGCAGCTGACCCTCATCACCAAGTCCATCCACGATGGCGAGATGCTCAAGAACCCTGTGCTGGTCAAGAACATGAAGGCCGCCATCGAGGCCGGCAAGGCCATCCACCTGATGGGTCTGGTGGGCACCGGCGGCGTGCACAGCCATGCCGACCACTGGTTTGGCGTGCTGGAAATGGCAAAGCATCTGGGCGCTAAGGAAGTTTACCTGCACTGCATCACCGACGGCCGTGATACCGACCCCCACTCCGGCAAGGGCTTCCTTGCTGACCTGCAGGCCAAGCTGGATGAGCTGGGCGTGGGCAAGATCGCCAGCGTTTCCGGCCGTTACTACGCCATGGACCGTGATAACAACTGGGACCGCGAGGAGAAGGCCTACGCTGCCTTCGTCTACGGCGAGGGTGAGCACGCTGCCAATGCTGCCGAGGCCATCGAGGCTTCCTATGCCGCAGACAAGACCGATGAGTTCGTGCTGCCCTGCGTCACCTGCGAGGGTGGCCGTGTGCAGGATGGCGATACTGTCATCTTTATGAACTTCCGCCCCGACCGTGCCCGCCAGATGACCCGCATCTTCTGCGACGATGCCTTTACCGGCTTCGAGCGCCGCGGCGGCCGCAAGCAGGTGCACTACGTCTGCATGGCCGAGTACGATGCCACCATGCCCAACTGCGAGGTTGCTTATCCCCCGGTGGAGCTGAAGAACGTTCTGGGCGAGTACCTGTCTGCCCACGGCAAGACCCAGCTGCGCATCGCCGAGACCGAGAAGTACGCTCACGTCACCTTCTTCTTCAATGGCGGCGTGGAAGCTCCCTACGAGGGCGAGGATCGCTGCGTCATCCCCAGCCCCAAGGTTGCCACCTACGACCTGAAGCCCGAGATGAGCGCCCCCGAGGTCGCTGCCGAGTGCGTCAAGCGCATCGAGAGCGGCAAGTACGATGTGGTCATCCTGAACTTCGCAAACTGCGATATGGTCGGCCACACCGGCGTGTTCGATGCTGCTGTCAAGGCCGTTGAGGCTGTGGATACCTGCGTGGATCAGGTGGTCACCGCTGTGCTGAACGCCGGCGGCTGCGCTTTCATCACCGCCGACCACGGCAACGCCGAAAAGATGATGAACCCGGACGGCACCCCCTTCACCGCCCACACCACCAACGTTGTGCCCTTTGTGGCAGTTGGCTGCGGCGATGTGAAGCTGCGCGAGGGCGGCTGCCTAGCCGATATCGCACCCACCATGCTGCCCTATATCGGCCTGCCCGTTCCCGCCGAGATGACCGGCAAGAGCATCATCGTGGAGTGATGCCAGACGGGATAACCGGATAAATAAAACAAAAGGCTGCTGCACATTCCGTGCGGCAGCCTTTTTGCGTAAAGAGACGATTTTGAATGCCCTCCGCGTCATTCCCCATGATCTTGCCGGAGTCGTCCGGCTGTGGTTCAATTCCCGCAAAAGCAATGAGAGATTTCTTACGGCAGATGCGCCCTGTCTGCCCGGCGCACCTATAACGTTTGACCCCGCTTTGTCCACAGTGTACGGGCAGGCGGGGATTTTTTGTGGAAATACTTGACAGACCATTTGCAAAGTGATATGATTTTGATATCAGAAAGAAACGCTTCCGACCCTGATAAGGAGGGACCTGTTATGGAAGAAAAAATTTTGAACACCCGCAAAAACGGCATGGCTATGCTGCTGCTCACCCTGCTGGGCTATGTGGTGGCCATCGCCCTGTTCATTTTCTGTATCACGCTGCTCAATGCAGATCGGCCGCACCGGCTGTTTCTGGGCATTCCGCTGCTGATCTTGTCCATTGCGTATTGGATCGCAGGCATCTTCCTGTTCTGCGGCCTTAAGGTGTTAAAGCCGCAGGAGGCGCTGGTGCTCACCCTGTTTGGTGATTACATCGGCACCTTGAAGGGACAGGGCTTTTACTGGGTAAACCCCTTCTGTACCGCCGTCAACCCCGCCGCCGGTACTCGCCTGAGCCAGAGCGGAGATGTGAACAGCAAGGAGAACAGCGTGGCTGCGCTGTTTGGCAATAACGGCCAGAATGCTCAGATGAGCGTCGAGTCCATGAGCAAGAAGATCTCCCTTAAGATGATGACCCTGAATAACTCCCGCCAGAAAATCAACGATTGTCTGGGCAACCCGGTGGAGATCGGCATTGCGGTCATCTGGCGTGTGACCGATACCGCCAAGGCTGTGTTCAACGTGGATAACTATAAGGAATACCTCTCCCTGCAGTGCGACAGCGCCCTGCGCAACGTGGTGCGGGTGTACCCCTATGATGTTTCTCCCAACGTGGACACCACCGGCGACGGCGTAGCCGATGAAGGCAGCCTGCGCGGCTCTTCCGAGGTGGTGGCTGCCCGCATCCGGGACGAGATCCAGAAGAACGTGGCCGAGGCAGGCATCGAGGTAGTGGAAGCCCGCATCACCTATCTGGCCTATGCACCGGAGATCGCAGCGGTCATGCTGCAGCGCCAGCAGGCCAGCGCCATCATTGATGCCCGCAAGATGATCGTGGACGGCGCTGTGGGCATGGTGGAAATGGCGCTGGATCGTCTGAACGAGAACAAGGTAGTGGAGCTGGACGATGAGCGTAAGGCGGCAATGGTGTCCAATCTGCTGGTGGTGCTGTGCGGCAACCGGGATGCCCAGCCCATCGTGAACAGCGGCAGCCTGTACTGATGGCCGAGCCGAAAAAACAGGTGCCCCTGCGCCTGAACGCCAAACTCTACGATGCCCTTGCCGCTTGGGCAGAGGATGACTTCCGCTCGGTGAACGGGCAGATCGAATATCTGCTTACCGAGTGCGTGCGTCAGCGCAAAAAGAACGGGAAATATGTCTCCGACCAGTTGGACGTCCCGCCGGAACTGGATCTCCATTGAAGCACCCGTGACAAACGCAAATTATTAAAACAGGCTGCTGCACAAGACCGGTGCAGCGGCCTTTTGTTTGTTATGAGAAAGCTGCGCTTTCCAAGGAGCAGAGAGGACAAACGAAGAGAGAATTGATATACCAATTTGTTGCACAATGCTCCGGTATTCCGTCGAAAAAAGCGACCAAAGTCGCAAAAAAGTCTTGAAGATATAGGAGAAGATGGACAGGTATCTGGGCGAAAACGTTTCTTTTTTGGATTTTTCCAGAAAATAACTTGCCTAAAAGTTTGCGGCGTGCTAAACTAACAGCGGGGAATTGTTTTGCGTAAGCAGACAGGGGGTGAAGCTATGAAAATACTGGTCGTGGATGACGGTCAGCTTGCGATCAATTCGCTGATCCGTATCCTGTGCCGGGTGGCACCGGACTGTGATTATATCAGTGCCATGACGACCGACGATGCCCTGACGTGGATGCGGCAGGGCCCGATGGATGCTGCCTTTTTGAACTTGGAAATGCCGGGCATGAATGGCCTTGCCCTTGCCCGCATGATCCAGAAATTGCAGCCCCGCTGCAATATCATCGTGGTCACCGAGCACCCAGAGTATGCGCTGGAAGCATTGCAGATCTTCGTCAGCGGTTTTCTGCTCAAGCCCGCCAACGAGGCCGATGTGCGCAATGTGCTGGAAAACCTGCGTTACCCGCCGGAGACTGCGCCGGTGGGCATCAAGATCCAGTGTTTCGGCAATTTCGAGATCTTTGTGGGCGGACGTCCGCTCTCCTTCAAGCGCAGTAAGAGCAAGGAGCTGCTGGCCTACCTTGTGGACCGCAACGGTGCCACCTGCACCAACGGCGAGATGCTGGCTATTTTGTGGGAAGATAAGCCCGATACCGCCTCACTGCACAGCCATCTGCGCAATTTGATCTTTGACCTCAGCCATACGCTGGAGGATGCAGGGGTCAACGGGCTGCTGGTACGCGGCCGCAGCACGCTGGCGCTGGATACCAGCAAGGTGGACTGCGACTATTATAACTTCCTGCGGGGAGACCGCTCGGCCTTCAACTCCTACCGGGGCGAGTATATGACCCAGTATTCCTGGGCAGAGGTCACCCGCTCGGCGCTGCGCCAGCAGGCCGCGGCTACGCCCAAAAGCGGGTCTATCCCAAGCTATTACGTCCCGCCCACGGGCTTTTAAAACTGCATAAAACACCAAAGGCTGCTGTGCATCGTTTTGCACAGCAGCCTTTTTGACTTTTTATAAGTTTGAAAGTGGGGCAAGGGAATGCCCGCAAGCGTGCTGTTATCCTAAAATAAATTTTTTAAAACCGCTCCAGCTCCAGCAGATATTCCTTGATCTCCAGCCCCTCGGCGTAGCCGGTCAGGCTGCCGTCTGCGCCAATGACCCGGTGGCAGGGCACCACGATGCAAAGTGGGTTGCGGTGGCAGGCGCTGCCTACGGCGCGGCTGGCCTTGGGTTTGCCCAGCGCCGCCGCCAATTGCCCGTAGGTGCGCACCTCCCCGTAGGGGATCTTGCGCAGCTGCGCCCATACCGCCTGCTGAAAGGGCGTGCCTTTTGCCGCTAGCGGCAGGTCGAACTCCCGGCGCACTCCGGCAAAATATTCGTTCAGCTGCTCCTCGGCTTCTTGTAACAGGGGCGTTTCCACCACCCTGCGGGGCAGCGGCTCCAGCTCCGGCGCACCGTCCGGGCAAAAATGTACCCCGCACAGCGCGTCGTTCTCCTCCTCTAAACAGATGGCACCAAGGATGCTGTTGATGTACCAGACGTTCAAAACCGGCCTCTTCCTTTCCTGTAAGAATGTGCTATACTGATATTATCTTAACACAAAAGCTTCCATGAGGAAAGGGGCGTTTCAACTATGGTCAAGGCACTGGAAGATATCATTGCAAAAAGCAGCAGCATCGTCTTTTTCGGCGGCGCGGGCGTTTCTACGGAAAGCGGCATCCCGGATTTCCGCAGCGTGGACGGGCTGTACCACCAGAAATACGACTACCCGCCCGAAACCATCCTCAGCCATACCTTCTGGGAGGAAAACCCGGAGGAGTTTTACCGTTTTTACCGCGATAAGCTGATCGTAAAGGACGCAAAGCCCAACGCTGCCCATCTGCGGCTGGCAAAACTGGAACAGCAGGGCAAGCTGCGGGCGGTGGTCACCCAGAACATTGACGGGCTGCATCAGGCGGCGGGCAGCAAAACGGTGTACGAGCTGCACGGCAGCACCCTGCGCAACTACTGCACCCACTGCGGTAAGTTTTACGATGTGGATTTTATCGCAAACAGCACCGGCGTGCCCCGCTGTACAGAGTGCGGCGGCATCGTAAAGCCGGACGTGGTGCTTTACGAGGAGGGCTTGGACGAGCAGGTGCTGTCCGGCGCGGTGGATGCCATCCGCCATGCCGATACCCTCATCATTGGCGGCACCAGTCTGGTGGTGTACCCCGCCGCCGGGCTCATCCGGTACTTCCGGGGCGACAATTTGGTGGTCATCAATATGCAGCCCACCGGAGCCGATGCCTCTGCCGACCTGTGCATCGCAAAGCCCATCGGGCAGGTGCTGAGCGAGGACATCTCGCTGGATTGATTTTTGCGCTGTAAGGCGCGCTGTTTCGCGCCGGTTTGCACGCAGTTTTCCGTATGCTGATGGAAAGAACATCAGAACGGAGGAACTGCAAATGATCCAGGTATGCGACCCGCCGCGTCAGCGGCAGGTACGGCGGCTTTCCGCCGAGGAATTTTTTACATTGGTGCGCTGCGGCGGGGCGGGGTTCTACCGTCCCCGTACCGAGGTGCTGCGGATGCTGACCGCAGGCGAGGCGTGGGGCACAGCCGGGGCGGCGCTGCTGGTGCTGCCCCTCACCGCCGATACCGCCGCCGCAGCAGCACTGCGCAGCTGGCTGGGACGCAGGCAGCTGGAAGGCGGTTGTCTGCTCACTCCGCTGGTGCGTGCCGGCGGGGAACTGCCCGCCCGGCTGGTGGAAATTGCCGCCGCCCGGGCAGACCGGCTGCGCCGCAAGGGTACGGCATGGGCAGTGGTGGAGTGCACCGAAACGGCGGCAGCGCTGTTGCCGCTGTATTTCCGGCAGGGCTTCGGACTGCGGGCGCTGCGTCCGCTGGAAAGCCTTGCGCCCTGCTTTTTGCTGCGCACCGGCTGCGTGCCCGTCCGCACTGCGCCGGTATGGGTGCCGCTAGAAGATCGGGTACAGCTGGCACTGCTGCTGGCAAAGGGCTATGCTGCACTGGACAGCCGCCCCTACGGCGGCAGTCTTGCGCTGGCGCTTTATCCGCTGAAAGAAACGGAATGACGTAAATCAGAGAGGGAATGGGAAATTATGAAGGCAGTGATCCTTGAAAGCTATGTGATGGAAGAAGGGGACTTGGACTGGTCCGGGGTAAAGGCACTGGTGCCGGACACCACCAGCTATGTGCGCACCGACTACGCCGATATTGCGCCCCGCATCGGGGATGCAGAGCTGGTGCTTATCAACAAGTGCCGCATTGACGAGGCAGTGCTGGCGCAGTGCCCGAACCTCAAGTGGGTGGGCATCATCGCCACCGGCACGGATAATATCGACCTTGATGCCTGCCGCCGCCATGGGGTGGCAGTGGCCAACGTGCCAGGGTACTCTACTTACAGTGTAGCGCAGATGACCTTCAGCCTGCTGCTGGCAATCTGTCAGTGCGCGCAGCGGTACGACCGGGCGGTAAAGGCCGGGTACTGGCAGCTGGGCATCCCGGCAGAATACGGCCTGCTGCCGCAGGTGGAGCTGCTGGGCAAGACCTTTGGCATCTACGGCTACGGCAGCATCGGCCGCCAGACCGCCCGCATTGCAAGGGCCTTTGGCATGGAGGTGCTGGTGTGCACCCGCACGGTGCGCCCGGAGTACGCCGCCGATGGGGTGGAGTTCGTGGACTTTGACATCCTGCTTGCCCGCAGCGATGTGCTCAGCCTGCACTGTCCGGCCACCCCCGCCACCCGCGGGTTGGTCAGCCGGGAAGCCCTTGCAAAAATGAAGCCCGGTGCCATTCTGCTGAACACTGCCCGGGGCGCACTGGTGGACGAGGAAGCCGTAGCCGATGCGCTGGAAAGCGGCAAGCTTGCCTTTTACGGCGCCGATGCCTTTGCCACCGAGCCGCTGCCGCCCCAAAGCCGGTTGCGCAGTCTGCCGGGCGCGGTGCTCACCCCGCATATCGCATGGACTACCAAGGAAGCATTGCAGCGGCTGATGGATATCACCACCGGCAATCTGCGCAGCTTTCTGGTCGGGAAGGGCGAGAACATCGTCAACCCTTGATTTTGGCAGGGCACTGTACTATACTGTTCCATGATTTCAGGCTCTTCCGGCAAAGGAACTGCCGTAAAATAACATATGCACAAGAGCATCCGGCAGCTTTGCCGCTGCTCTGAGGGAGGTAAAAATGAGCTACGCCATCGTATTCAGCAGCAAAACCGGCAACACCGCACTGCTGGCACAGACCCTGCAGGAGCAACTGCCGCAGGCAGACTGCTGCTATTTCGGCGCACCGGACGCTACCGCGCTGGCAGCAGACACCCTGTATGTGGGTTTCTGGACGGACAAGGGCAAGGCGGACGCCGACACGCTGGATTTCTTGCAGCAACTGCACGGCAAGCGGGTATTCCTGTTCGGCACCGCAGGCTTTGGCGGCAGTGCGCCCTACTTTGAAAAGATCCTTGCCGCCACCCGGAAGGCGCTGGACGGGAGCAATACCGTCATTGGCAGTTTTATGTGTCAGGGCAAAATGCCGGTGTCCGTCCGGCAGCGTTACGAGGACATGAAGGCAAAGCCTTTGCACATCCCCAATCTGGACGCCCTGATCGAAAACTTCGATAAAGCGCTCTCCCACCCGGATGCCGCAGATCTGGAACAGCTGAAACAGGCTGTAAAATAAGTGAAAAAGAGCGACCGCACATGGTTTTGTGCGGCCGCTCTTTCTGTATGGGACAAACGCTAGTCAATGGTGGTTTTGGTGCGCCCGATGCCGATGACGGCGGTGGAGATCTTTTTCCAGCTGTCGCAGCCGCATACGCCGTCTACCCGCAGGCTGGTGCGTTTCTGGTAGCCCCGCAGCGCCTGCTCGGTGCGGGCACCAAAGATGCCATCGATACGGCTGCCGGTCTGGTAGCCAAGGGTGGAAAGTGCGTCCTGCAAGATCATGACATAGCAGCCCCGGCTGCCCCGGCGCAGGGTGGGGTAGCCTGCGGTGGTGCCGCTGCACGCCGGGGTGCCGTAGCGGCGGTCAAAGTGCACCCATGTGGGGGTCTGGCTCAGCGGCTCCACATAGCCCCATGCGCCGGTAGCGCGGGCGGCGTTGTAAATGGCGGTGCGCTGGCGCTGTTCAAGGCTTTGCCCTACGTCAAACGCTACCCCTGCATAGTGCTGGCTGCGGGTGCCGTGACCGCCCTCCCAGATGCGGCGGAAAGCATACCCCACCGGGATGCCCCTGCCGTATTTGCGACGGGTCAGGTTCCACGCTTCCATAGCGGCAATGGTGGTCCACAGGGTAGGGCTGGCCGATTTGCCCCGGAACTCCCGCAGCCGCAGGGTGGTCAGGGTGCTGTAAGGCATGGGGTCGTTCTCGTTCAGGTTTGCGTAGGTGTACACCTTGTTTTCGTAGGCGTCATAGATCAAAAGGCGTGCCATCCCTCATTCCTCCTTCTCACGGTCGCAGGGGTCGGTGCACTGGGCTTGCAGAGCGTGCCATGTTTCGCGGTACACGATGCCGTTTACCGGCTGCAGCCCTGCCTGCTGCTGGACAGCCCGCACGGCGGCAGCGTCTGCCGCGCCAAAGCGGTTGTTATCGGCCACATAGTCCTCGCCGCAGGAAAGCTGTGCCCGGCGGTTGAGCCAGCGCTCCACCTGTCCTACCTCCTGCCCGGCGCTGCCCTCAGCGATAGCACGCCCCGGGTAGGCAGTGCTGGGCGTGGTGCCCCGGTCGGGGTTCGGGGCATGAGCGGCCAGCTGCAAGCTCAGCGCCTCCACCGCTGTCCATGTGTCGGCATCGGCAATGCCGGTCTGCTCCAGCCCTAATAGCTGCTGGGCGCTGCGGGTGGCGGTGGCAGTCTCGTCGGTATAACGGTCGGCAAGGGGCGGAGCTTCCACGCTGGAAAAATAATAGGCGATGCGCTGCAAAAGCAGATTGTAATACAATACGGTCTCGCCGCTGCTGCCCACTGTCAGCGGGGTGCCGGGGTAAGGCAGACGCTTTAAGGTGACCACCGGGCCGGAGGAGCGCAGCTGGCTGGCGCGGCCGTAGAGGGAGTTCCATGTGGTACGCCCCACTATGCCGTCCACGGTAAGCCCCGCAAACCGCTGGTACGCCCGCACCGCCTGCTCGGTATCTGCGCCGAACTTTCCGTCAATGCTTACCGGCGGGATGCTGCTTTCGTAGGCGCTCATGAGGTAGAGGTAAAATTGCAGCTCCCGCACCGCCGTGCCGGTGGAGCCGCTGCGCAGCACGCCCGGGTATTCGCCGGGGCGCAGGGAAGAAGAGAGCAGCCGGTTGGCGATATCGTTGTACACCTCGTACAGCTTTTGCCATGTGGTGCGCCCCACCACGCCGTCTGCCGTCAGGCCAAAGTAGCGCTGGAACCGCCGAACAGCTGCCGCCGTGCCCGCGCCGAATTTTCCGTCCACGGTCACGTTTTCAAGGCTTGTGTACACGGTGCGGGCGATCTTCAGCCAGAACTGCACCAGCCGCACATTCTGCCCGGAGGAACCCTCCCGCAGCGGCGTGCCGGGGTAGGCGTTGGGGGTGCCGTTGTCGGACTGGATGCTTAAAAACTCGTCATACAGCTCTTTCCATGTGGTCTGCCCCACTATGCCGTCTACGGTAAGGCCGTATTTGCGCTGGAAGGCGCGCACCGCGTTGGCGGTGGCAGTGCCGTATACGCCGTCTACTTTTACGGATGGAATGGCGCTGTCGTACTGCGTCAGCGTGTTCAGCCAGAACTGTACCTGCTCCACAGCGCTGCCGGAAGCGCCGGTGCTCAGCACCGTGCCGTTCCATGTGCCGTTGGACAGGGTGCCGGTGGAAGTCTCGCCCTCGCTGGTCAGCTCGGCGAGGTCCTTTACCGATACATAGATGTAGCTGATCTTGTACCATGTCTGCCGCCCCACCACGCCGTCGGCGGTCAGGTTGAACTGCTTCTGGAACGCCCGCACCGTGGCGGCCATCCGGCTGCCGAATACGCCATCCACCGTCAGTTTGCCAAGGAAGGGGTAGTCCTTGGCGATGCGGTTCAGCTGCCTTTGCAGGGTGAACACCGCCGCGCCGCGGCTGCCCTGTCGCAGCGGTGTGCCGGGGTAGCTTTGCGGGATAGAGCGGATATTCTTGGTGCGCACGATCTCGATGCTGCTGCCGTAGTAGTAGCGCAGGATCTGCAAGGCGCTGCGTCCGTTGTTGGCAAGCGTCACCGTGCCCCACTGCTTGAGCCCGGGACAGGTGACCGACTTGCCGTCGCAGTACTCGGAATAATAGGGGTTCACCGTACCGCTTTTGCGCAGATAGGTGTTGAAGATGTCGTCCGTGATGCGCACCATCACCTCAAACACCGTGCGCCCGTGGACGTAGTACTGGTCGTAGCTGGTGGAGTTGGTAATGTTGAAGGTGTAGCCCTTGCTGGGGTACCACTCGGTATAGATGCGGTTCAGCGCCAGCGAGATCTGGCAGTGGATGTTCGCCCGCAGTGCCTGCTCCGGCCAAGTAGGGTACACCTCGCTGGAAGCCACGTTTGCGATATAGTCCCGGAAGGAGACCGTCACGTTGCGGGCGGCAGCTGCCGGTTTGCCCAGATGCACCGTGATATTTTTTGGGATGACGACCTGCTCCAGCACCCGGGGCGTGCAGTTTTCCCGCGGCTGCGGGCCGCTGCCGCCGCTGCCGGCAAACAGGGCGTGCGGCGGGATGATGATGGGCGCGTTTGGGATGTCCCGGTCTTCCTCGGTGACGGGCAGCATCTGGGGCTGTGCCAGCGTTACCTGCCCGGCAAAGATCTGGATGCCCTCAATGCGCACGGTGCGGTAGCCGGGCTTTGCGGCGGTCAGGCTGACAATGGCGTAGGGGCGGGTGGTGTTGTCCTCGTCCAGCGAGAGGGCGCAGGCGGGGGCTTCAACGGGAATATCGGCGGTGCTGCCGGTGGCATCAGTGATGCAGTGCAGGGTAAAGCCGTCCCCCTGCACCGCAACGGTCACCCCCTCCACGGGGGCAGACTGGCGTGCCGCAAAGGTCTGGATGCGGAGAGTTCCGGTGTTTTTCATGGAGATACGCTCCTTTACTGGTAAAAGTATGCTTCTGCCTCAGCGTATTCCGTCCGATGCCCGGGCGTGCATGGCAATGCCCGCAGCAAACAAAAAAGCCGCCCGTAGGCGGCAGGGGAGAATAGCTTATTTGGCGTTGTCCTTGGCAAGGGCGGCGTCAATATTTTTTTGCAGGGCGGCAAGGTTTTCTTCCTTGTCGATGCCGCCCAGCAGGGGCTGGCCCACAACGTTGCCGTCCCGGTCAAAGACGTAGGTGGTGGGGAAAGCCATGATGTTCAGCGCGAACTTGCCGGCGTCGCTGCCGGAGGCAAAGTAGATGTTGCGGTAGCTTGCGCCCTTTGTAGCCAGCAGTTTTTTGGCGGCTTCGATGCCCTGCTGGTTGCCGTCCAGCGTCTCGGTGTTGATGCCGACCACCTCGCCGCCCTGTGCCTTGACCTTCTCATTCAGGGCGTTCAGGTCGTCCAGCTCCTCTACGCAGGGCTTGCAGCCGTTGAACCAGAAGTTCACCACCGTAAAGGCGTTGCCTGCAAACAGACTGTTGTCCACCGGGTTGCCCTCTAAATCGCTGCCCTCAAACTGGGGAAAGGCAGTGCCCTGTGCGGCAGCGCCGGAAGCAGCATCCTCTGCGGGGGCAAGGGCAGCGATCTGATTCTCGATATCCCGGATTTTTTCTGCATCGGCGGTCAGGGCCTTGTACTCCTCGTCCGAGAACTGGTCCTTTGTCTTTTCCACGGCACTGAGCAGAAAATCGCCGTAGTTCGTGCTGAGGGTGGTCTCGGTCACGTTTTTGTCCATGGAGGAGAACACCTTCTCCCACAGGGCATCGTTTGCGGAAAGGATCTCGTTTTCCTCTGCCAGCAGCTGCTCCTCGGTCTTGGCTTCCGCAGCCGCAGAGGAAGCGGCAGAAGAAGAGGATGCAGAAGATGCAGAGGACGCACCCTGCCCGCAGGCGGCAAGGCTGAAAGCCAGCACAAGGCTGAGCAAAAGTGCGGTTACACGGTTGAATTTCATGGTTTTACTCCTTTGTTATTTCGGTGTTGGACTTGTCTCCCAGCCCGAACTTGTACTGGATGGCGTCCGTGGGGCAGGCTTTCATACACATCCCGCAGCGGATACATTCGGTGTGATTGGGGGTCTTGGTAATGTCTACGTCCATCTTGCAAGCCTTTGCACAGGCGCCGCAGGAGACGCATTTGTGGGTGTCTACGCGCATCTGGAACAGCGAGACTTTGTTCAGCAGTGCATAGAACGCGCCCAGCGGGCACAGCCACTTGCAGAAGGGGCGGTAGAACACTACACTGCCCACAATGACTGCCAGCAGAATGCAGGCTTTCCATGTGAACAGCTTGCCCAGCGCGGCGCGGATGCCCGCATTGGTCAGGGAGAGGGGAATGGCACCTTCCAGCACGCCCTGCGGGCAGAGATATTTGCAGAAGAACGGGTCGCCCATGCCCAGCTCGTTGACCGCCAGCAATGGCAGCAGCACCACCATGACCAGCAGCACCGCATACTTTAAATAGCGCAGCGGCTTTAGCTTTTTGGTGGAAAGCTTGGGGGAGGGGATCTTGTGCAAAAGTTCCTGAAACCACCCGAACGGGCAGAGGAAACCGCAGATGAACCGTCCCAGCAGCACCCCGAAGAGGATGAGGATGCCGGTAATGTAGTAGGAAAAGCGGAATTTGGAAGAGCCCACCACCGCTTGGAATGCTCCCACCGGGCAGGCACCGGCCGCGCCCGGGCAGGAATAGCAGTTCAGCCCCGGGACGCAGACGTATTTGCCGCTGCCCTGATACAGTGTCCCTTTGGCAAAGTTGGGCAGGTGGAGGTTGGTTAAAAGGGTCGCCCCGGCCTGTATAAAGCCCCGGAACCGGGCAAGGGGATTTAGTTTTTTCTTATCCAATGCCTACACACTCCATACACAGCCGGATGGCTTTTGAAAATACGGTGTCTGCCTCGCCCCGCCATACGCCGAACAGCAGCATCAGTACCCCGGCAGCCAGCAAAAGCAGCTGCGCCTGTTTTTTTGTCATGAACATCATAGCCTCCTGTTGTTTGATGACACCAGTATACACCATGCAGGATAAAATTTCTGCTAAGAAAATCTTAACACGAATCTTAACACCGTCTGCTATAATCTGTTATAATGAAGAAAAACGCAATAATACGGGAAGGGTGGAAAACAAAATGCGTCTTTTGGTGGTAGAGGACGAGCACTCCCTGCGGGAGGACATTGCCCGGAAGCTGCGGCTGTCCGGGTACGAGGTGGACGCCTGTGCAGACGGCGAAGCCGCACTGGAAGCGCTGGCGGCAGAGCGGTACGACCTTGTGCTGCTGGACCTCAACCTGCCCAAGGTGGACGGGATGCAGGTGCTGCGCAGCTTACGGCAACACGACCTTGAGACCTGTGTGCTGATCTTATCGGCGCGCAGCGAGATTGCAGATAAGGTGGAGGGGCTGGATGCCGGGGCGAACGATTATCTTTCCAAGCCTTTCCACCTTGCAGAGCTGGAAGCCCGGGTGCGCAGCCTGACCCGGCGCAAGTTCATCCAGCAGGATGTCTGCCTGTGCTGCGGGCGGCTCAGCTTCAACACCCGCAGCCGCGTTGCCACGGTGGACGGTCAGACCCTTGCGCTGACGCGGAAGGAGAGCGGCGTACTGGAATATCTGCTGCTGCATCAGGGACGCCCGGTCAGTCAGGAAGAGCTCATCGAGCACGTCTGGGACGGCAGTGTGGACAGCTTCAGCAACTCCATCCGGGTGCATATCTCTGCCCTGCGCAAAAAATTGCGGGCGGTGCTGGGCTACGACCCCATCCGCAACCGCATCGGGGAAGGCTACGAGATCGGAGGAGAGGTACAATGAAGCGTTTATCCCTGCAATGGCGCATCACCCTGCTGACGGCGCTGCTCATCGCCTGCGCCTGCGTGTGCATGAACATGCTTTTATACCGCACCGGCGTTACCGGCATGGACGCCCTCAACGGCTTTATGATGCAGTATCAGCCCGGCAGTGCGGATTCGTTGACCATCGAGATCCCGCAGGAGGAAATGTCCAGCCTGCTGGCGCATTTTTCACAGGAAGTCTACGATGCAAAGGTGGTTTTTGGCCGCAAGGGCTGGTGCATCACTGCTGTGGTCACCATCCTCAGTGCAGCCATCGCTTATTTTGTCAGCGGCAGAGCGCTGAAACCGTTGCAGCAGCTTGCGCAGCAGGCGCAGCGGGTCGATCAGGACAGCATTGCCACCGTCCGTCTGGATGAAAACACCGTGCAGGAATTCGGGCGGCTGAGCCGGTCGGTAAACCGGATGCTGGATGGTCTGGCGCAGTCCTTTGAATTGCAACGGCAGTTCGCGGGCAACGCAGCCCACGAGCTGCGCACTCCGCTGGCTATTTTGCAGACGAAGCTGGAACTGTTTGCAGAGGAGCACCCAGCCATGGATGCCGAGACTGCCGGGCTGGTCAGCTCTCTGCGGGAGCAGTTGGATCGCCTGACCGCCCTAGTGCGCACTTTATTAGAGATGAGCAATCTGCAATCGGTCTCCCGTACCGACCAGATCGCCCTTGCACCGCTGGTGGAGGAGATCTTGACCGATCTCACCCCCCTTGCCCAGAAAAACAACATCTCCTTGCAGCAGAACTGCGCGGAACTGGGCATGGTGGGCAGCGATGCGCTGATCTACCGGCTGGTGTTCAATCTGGTGGAAAACGGCATCAAGTATAACCGCCCCGGCGGGGCGGTGTGTGTTACCCTGCGGCAGGAAAAGCAAGCCGCTGTGCTGCGCGTTGCGGATACCGGCCCGGGCATCCCCGCAGACTGCCGGGACAGCATCTTCCAGCCCTTTTTCCGGGTGGATAAGTCCCGCAGCCGGGAGATGGGCGGCGTGGGGCTTGGCCTTGCCCTTGTGCGGGAGATCGCCGTGCTGCACGGCGGCAGTGTGACTGTGGAGAGCAGCAGCGAAAACGGCACCACCTTTGCCGTTGCCCTGCCGCTGGCACAGCCCTGCTGAAACCGGGCGGACTGGGGCTTTATTTTTGGCACACAGGGGAGTATACTGGAAACAGCAGGCCCCGGAAAATAAGAAGGACAAAGGAGATACTGAAAATGCAGGCAACCATTCACAACGAATTCCTGACCCTGACCGTGGATACCCACGGTGCAGAGGCTGTCAGCCTGAAAAACGCCGCAGGCGAAGAGATGCTCTGGCAGGCCGACCCCGCCATCTGGAAGCGCCACGCACCCATCCTGTTCCCGTGGACGGGCAAGCTGGTGGACGGCACCTTTACCGCCAAGGGCAAAACATGGAAGGGCGGTCAGCACGGCTTTGCCCGGGATCTGGAGCACACCCTGCTGCGGGCAGAAGGGGACACCATCCAGCTGGAACTGCGGGCAGACGATGCCATTAAGGCAGAGCGCTTCCCCTATGACTTTGTGCTCACCAGCACCTTCCGTCTGGAGGGCAAGACCGTGCACCATACCCTGCAGGTGACGAACCCCGGCACGGAGGAGCTGCGCTTCGGCATCGGCTTCCACCCGGCGTTCAATGTGCCGTTCGACGATAAGCACACCACAACTGACTACGAGTTCCGTTTTGACCGGCCGGAAAGCCCGGTCATCCTCGATGCCCGCCCCAACGGCCTGTTGAGCGGCAAGAGCTATTACCAGTGGAAAAACCAGCAGGCCATCCCGCTGACCGATGATCTGTTTGCCAACGACAGTTTCTGCATGGCAGGCCTGCGCACTGGCACCATCGGCATCTGCGAGAAGGACACCGGACGCAATATCACCTGCAAGGTGGAGGGCTACCCCTATTCGCTCATCTGGTCGGCTCCCGCAAAGCCGGTGCGGTTTGTGTGCATTGAGCCGTGGCACAGCCTGCCCGCCGCTGCCACCGACCCGCAGGACTGGGAGCAGCGCGCCGCAGCCGCCTGCCTTGCCCCCGGCGAAAGCTGGCAGACCACCCTCAGCACCACCTTTGAACGGTAAGAAAAAAGCACGCAGAAACGAAGCTGCGTGCTCTTGACAGAAACCTCAAAAGTGGGTATACTGTAAATAGAAAAGGCACTGCGACAAGCGGTCAGCCCTTTTGATGTAAGCTCTTAAAGACTAAGAACCGTCACCGGCCGGGGTGGCGGTTCTCGCTTTTTACCTTGATGGTAAATACCAATCCGAAGATATGGAAGGTCAAAGTAATTGGCATAAGCTTCACCTCCTTTCGGAAGTGGGGCCGAACCGCCTGCCGTTATGTGCAGTGCCTTGCTGCCAAAGCAGCAATTCTATAATAACATATAATTCGACAAATGACAAGTAAAACCCCCGGAGCACAAAAGCGCTCCGGGGGTTTTGTATCAGGTCAGAAAGGCAAATGCTTAGTAAGCAACGCCCCAGTAGACCATGGCCTTGGCGGGCTTACCGCAGCAGGGGCACACATCGCTCAGCTGCTCCTGCTCGAAGGGCATGCAGCGGCTGGAAAGTCCGGCCTCTTCCTTCATCTTCATCTCGCAAGCCAAATCACCGCACCACATGGTCTTGATGTAGCCGGTGTTGGCCTTTGCCAGCTCCTTCACCTCGTCCATGGTGGTGGCAGCCCAGGTGCGCTTTTCGCGGTTTTCCAGCGCACGCTGGTACAGATCCTTGCGCAGAGCCTCCAGCTGGGCGGGAATGGCGGTCTCCAACTCGTCCAAGCTTACAAAGACCTTCTCGCGAGTGTCGCGGCGCACCAGCACGCACTGGTTCTTTTCCAGATCCTTAGGGCCGATCTCAAGGCGCAGGGGCACGCCCTTCATCTCCCACTGGGCAAACTTCCAGCCGGGGGCATTGTCGCTGTCGTCCAGCTTCACGCGGGCGTACTTGCTGATCTTCTCGGCCAGCTCGGCAGCCTTCTCGGAGACGCCGGGCTTGTGGGCGGCAATGGGCACCACCACCACCTGAATGGGGGCAATGGCCGGGGGCAGGATCAGGCCGTCGTCGTCACCGTGGGTCATGATGATAGCACCCACCAGACGGGTGGAAACGCCCCAGCTGGTCTGGAACGGATGATGCAGCTGGTTGTCGCGGCCGGTAAAGGTAACGTCGTAAGCCTTGCTGAACTTATCGCCAAAGTAGTGGCTAGTGCCGCTCTGCAGTGCCTTGCCGTCCTTCATCATAGCCTCGATGGTGTAGGTGGCCTCGGCACCGGCAAACTTTTCCTTGTCGGTCTTGCGGCCCTTCACTACGGGGATCGCCAGATCCTGCTCGCAGGTGTCTGCGTAGCAGTTCAGCTGCTGCTGGGTCTCAGCCTCGGCCTCGGCAGCGGTCTCGTGGATGGTGTGGCCCTCCTGCCACCAGAACTCGCGGCTGCGCAGGAAGGGACGGGTGGTCTTTTCCCAGCGCACCACGCTGCACCACTGGTTGTACTTCATGGGAAGCTCGCGGTAGCTGTGCAGCACGCGGGACCAGTGGTCGCAGAACATGGTCTCGCTGGTGGGACGCACCGCCAGACGCTCTTCCAGCTTGTCGGAGCCGCCCATCGTGACCCACGCCACCTCCGGCGCGAAGCCATTGACGAGCTCGCCTTCCTTCTGCAGCAGGCTCTCCGGGATCAGCACCGGCATAGCCACATTCTCATGGCCGGTAGCCTTGAACCGGGCATCCAGGTCCTTCTGGATCAGCTCCCAGATGGCCTGACCATAGGGGCGCAGGATGATAAAGCCCTTCACACTGGAATACTCCACCAGCTCTGCCTTTACGCAGATGTCGGTGTACCACTGTGCAAAGTTTTCTTCCTGACTGGTGATCGCCTGCACGAGCTTCTTGTTGTCTTTTGCCATTTTGTTATATCCTCCCAAGGCCGTGCGCCAAACGCTTTACGTTCCGCACGAACCATAATAAAGCCCCGCCTGCCTGCACGGCCGTGTGCCGCACTGCAAAGGCGGGGCTTTTGCCTAAAAGAATCAGTTCTGCGCGTGGCTGTCCACAAAGTTTACCACATCGCCTACGGTGCGCAGGGACTCGATGGCGTCGTCCGGCACCTCAATGCCAAACTCGTCCTCCAGCGTCATCACCATGTCCACGATATCCAGACTGTCCGCCTCAAAATCGCTCATGATATCGCTTTCCAGCGTGATCTTTGCCGGGTCAACGTCCAGCTGCTCAGCCAGCAATGCACGGATTTTTTCAAAAGTATCCATTCCTGTGGTCTCCTTTTTGCAGTTGTATTGCATACGCGTACAGCCCGCCGTGCCCCGGAAAAGCCTCCGGTATCCGGCACAGCCTTGCCTGCTGTACAAAGCGCTCTCTTTTTTTATATCCCATGCAGTGCGTATTGTCAAGCCCTGTTTTGCAGCAACTGAAGAAAATTGTCTGAAAGCTGCTTTTTCCCTTGACATCTCGTGCCGGTTTTTTTATCATTATAAAGTAATGAGTTTACGGGGACTGACCAGTCCCTTTTATAAGGAGCGATAAGCATGAAGCTTTCATTCACCAAAATGCAGGGCTGCGCCAACGATTATATCTATCTGGACTGCCGCACCTCCGGTGTGCCGGAGAATATTGCAGCGCTTTCAGAGCGCTTGTCCCGGCGGCACTTTTCCATCGGCGCGGACGGCATTATCTGCATCTGCGCACCGGTCACAGCCGGAGCGGATGCCATGATGCGCATCTTCAATGCGGACGGCAGCGAGGGCAAGATGTGCGGCAACGGCATCCGCTGCGTGGCCGAGTGGCTGTACACCCACGGCACGGCAAAGCCGAAGCTTGCCATCGACACCCTGAGCGGCTTAAAGACCGTTGCCCGCATGGGCGAGGGGTTGTGGCAGGTGGAGATGGGTGCCTACACTGCCATGGCAGCGGCGCTGCCCGCCGTGAACATGGGCGAAGGGCCGCTGGTAGATCTGCCTTTGCAGGTGGAAGAGAACCTGTGGCGGGTGACCTGCATCAGCGTGGGCAACCCCCATTGTGTGACCATTGTGCCGGATGTGGACAGCCTGAAGCTGGAGCAGATCGGCCCGGGCTTTGAGCACCACGAAAACTTCCCGGAGCGCATCAACACCGAGTTTGTGCAGGTGGTGGATGCCACTCACCTGAAGATGCGTGTGTGGGAGCGTGGCAGCGGCGAGACATGGGCCTGCGGCACCGGCACCTGCGCCACCGTGGCAGCCCTGACCGAGCTGGGCATCTGCCCCGCCGGGGAGGATGTCCATGTGCAGCTGCGCGGCGGCGAGCTGACCATCCGGGTGCTGCCCGGCAAGCAGCTGCTGATGACCGGTGCAGCCGAGACCGTGTGCGAGGGCACGACCGAAGTGTAAAAATGACCCTTTGAAAAGCTCCCCCTCTGGGGGGAGCTGGCATCGAGCGAATGCGAGATGACTGAGAGGGTTCCACAATATAGAAGCGAGGGAAAGTATCATGAAGATGAACAAGCATTACAACGAGCTGAAGGCCAGCTACCTGTTCGTGGACATTGCCCACAAGGTGGCTGCGTATCAGGAAGCACACCCGGAAAAGGAGATCATCCGTCTGGGCATCGGCGATGTGACCCAGCCGCTGGCAAAGTGCGTGGTGCAGGCCATGCGCGACGCCGCTGAGGAGATGGGCACCAAAGAGGGCTTCCACGGCTACGGCCCGGAGCAGGGCTACCCCTTCCTCAAGCAGGCCATTCAGGGCTACTACGCCGGCCGCGGCACCCAGCTTGCCGAGGACGAGATCTTTATCTCGGACGGCGCAAAGAGCGACCTTGCAAACCTGCTGGGTCTGTTCGATGTGGACAACACCGTGCTGGTACCGGACCCTGTGTACCCCACCTATGTGGACGATAACGTCACCGATGGCCGCAAGATCATTTACAGCCGCACCGGGCAGGAAAATGGCTTCCTTGGCATGCCGGACGAGAGCGTGAAGGCAGACATCATCTATATCTGCAGCCCCAATAACCCCACCGGCGCTGCCTACACCCGCGCACAGCTGAAGGCATGGGTGGATTACGCCCGCAAGAACGATGCCATCATCCTGTACGATGCCGCCTACGAGTGCTTTATTTCGGAGGGCGAGCTGGCCCGCAGCATCTTCGAAATCGAGGGTGCACGCCAGTGTGCTGTGGAGATCTGCTCCTTCTCCAAGATCGCAGGCTTTACCGGCACCCGCTGCGGCTACACCGTCGTGCCCAAGGAGCTGGAGCGCGAGGGCATGAGCATCAACAAGCTCTGGCTGCGCCGCCAGACCACCAAGTTCAACGGCGTGCCCTATGTGGTGCAGCGCGCCGCTGCCGCCGTGTTTACCGAGAGCGGCATGGCCGAGATCCAGTCCAATCTGGACTACTACCGCCGTAACGCAAAGGTCATCGCCGATGCACTGGACGAGTGCGGCGTGTGGTACTGCGGCGGCAAAAACAGCCCCTACATCTGGCTGCGCTGCCCCGGCAACATGAAGAGCTGGGAGTTCTTTGACTGGCTGCTGGAAAACTGCGGCGTGGTGGGCACCCCCGGCGTGGGCTTTGGCGAGTGCGGCGAGGGCTACTTCCGTCTGACCGCCTTCGGCGATGCAGAAAAGACCAAGCTTGCCGCCGAGCGCATCAAGACCGCTATCAAGGCACTGTAAAACCCATAAAAATTGCACCCGCTGTCCGTTTTGGGCGGCGGGTGTATTTTTTTGCGCATTCTCTTGACAAACCTGTATCTACTGTATATACTGTATATGTACAGACAAAACGTAAGTGTCAAAGGAGCAGCCGATGGAACTGTTTATCAACAACAAAAGCGGCGCGCCCATCTATGACCAGATCTACAACCAGATCAAGCAGCAGATCATCAGCGGGGCTTTGCAGCCGGACGAGGCCATGCCCTCCATCCGGGGGCTGGCGCGGGATCTGCGCATCAGCGTCATTACTACCAAGCGCGCCTACGATGAACTGGAAAAAGAGGGCTTTCTTTACGCAGTACCGGCAAAGGGCTTTTTTGTAGCTCCTAAAAACACCGAGCTGCTGCGGGAAGAAAACCTGAAAAAAATTGAAGCGCATCTTACCGAGGCCGTCCGCCTGTCCGCATCCTGCGGACTGAGCAGGGAAGAGCTGGGGGAGATGCTGGAACTGCTATGGGAGGGCTGAATATGAACGCACTGGAACTACAGGGGCTTACAAAGCACTATAAGGACTTTACCCTTGGGCCGCTGGACCTGACCCTGCCCGGCGGCACCATCTGCGGCCTGATCGGCGAAAACGGGGCGGGCAAAAGCACCACCATCCGGCTAATCTTAGACATGGTGCAGCGGGACGGCGGCACCGTGACCATCCTTGGCAGGGACAGCCGCACCGCTTCTGTCCGCACCAAAGAGGAAATCGGCGTGGTGCTGGGCAGCGAGGGCATCCCCCTGTGCCTGAACGCGGTGCAGGCAGGCAAAGTGATGGCGGGCATCTACCACAACTGGGACGCTGCCGCTTATGCGGAGCTGTGCCGGAAGTTCGGCCTGCCGGACAAAAAGCAGTACAAGGACTACTCCACCGGCATGAAGATGAAGCTGTGCATCGCCGTGGCGCTGGCGCACCACCCGAAGCTGCTGCTGTTGGACGAAGCCACCAACGGGCTGGACCCGGTGGTGCGGGACGAGGTGACCGACCTGCTGCTGGACTTTACTCGGGACGAAAACCACTCTATCCTCATCTCCTCCCACATCGTCAGCGACTTGGAAAAGCTGTGCGACACCATCGCCTTTCTGCACAAGGGCAGGCTGCTGCTCTGTGAGGAAAAGGACGCCCTGCGGGAGGAATACGCCCTGTGGCACGGTACGGCGGCGCAGCTGGCGGCATTGGATACGCGGGTGTACGGCAAGCGGGTCACCCCCTACGGAGTCGAGGCACTTGTGCGCCGGGATGCAATGCCCGCCGGAGCAGAGCTTGCCCCGGTAAGCATTGAGGAATTGTTTGTGCTGATGGTGAAAGGGGAGAACGTGCAATGAAAGGTCTGCTATTAAAGGATGCCTATCAGATGTGGAGCTACACCAGATGGATCATTCTGGCGTCGGTGGCTATGATGCTGATGGGAACGTTTTTCATGAAGGAAGGGTCTAATTTCTTTATGCTGTACGGCGGGCTTATGCTGGGCATCCTGCCCATGACCTTGCTGGCTTACGACCAGAACGGCCGGTTCAGTGCTTACTGCGCTGCTCTGCCGGTGACAAAAGAGCAGATCGTGGGCGGCAAATACCTCATCGGCTTGTGTGGTATGGTGCTGGCGGAGCTGCTGAGCATGGCAGCGCTGGCGGCAGCACAGCTGCTCTGGAGCACGGTGACGGTTCAGCTCACCGTGGCGACTCTGCTGCAGGTGGCCATGCTGACCCTGCTGGGCAACATTATTTTGCTGCCGCTGGCCTACCGCTTGGGCTACCAGAAAGCCCGGTATGCGTACTACCTGTGCATCGGTCTGCTTGCAAGCCTTATGGGCTTTTTCGTCTCTTCGGGGGACAGCGCTTTGGACAGCATCCTGCCTGCCCATGGCTCGCTATTGTTGCTGGTGGTCGTGCTGGCAGCGGCGCTGGCGCTGTACGCCCTCTCCTGGCGGCTGTCCGTTGCATGGTACGGAAAGGCAGAGCAGTAAGATGAAGAAAAGTCAGGTCGCAGGTGTCCTGTTCGGTGTTGCTATGGGCGTTTTGTTCAGTGTGTCGCTGGGAACGGTCGGTTTTGTGCTGGGTGCCAGCTTTGCAATTCTGGGCATGGTGATGTTCAAAGGTCTGGATGACCCACAGGATAAAAAGTAATATAAAAAGCAAGTGCACCACCTTTTCAAAAGCCAACGCTTTTGATGAAGATGTGGTGCACTTGCTTTTTGCTTTTTATTCTGCGCTGTACGCGCTGCCCATGATCCACGGGTTACTTGCGGAATATTTTGCGTGGTTGCGCAGGTAGGTGACCCATGCGCCGTAGCCGTTGCCGGCCGAGAGGTGCACGCCGTCCGGTGCGGCGATCATCTCTTTCAGATTGCCCTCGCCGTCAGCCAGTGTCTCCCACAGGTCCAGATAAACGCAGCCCTTGCTTGTAGCCAGCTGTGCCAGCTGCTCGTTCACGCCGCGCAGCACGTCCGATGCAAGACCCGGCTTCTTTTCCGCTGCCGCAGGCCGTACCGGCGGGATGGACTGTACATAAATAATGCAGTCGTCCCCCAGTGTCTGGCGCAGCTCGTCCAGCATCTGGCCGTAGTAGGCCAGAAAACGGTCAGAAGCGCCCAAGGTGGTCAGGGTATTAGTACCCAGCAGGATATACAGCTTTTTGGGCTGCGCCGCTGCCAGCACATCCAGCGCCACCTCCTGCCCACGGGTGGGGCTCTTGACGGCGGCGCGGTTGACGATGGCGTCCGGCCCCACACCCGTATAGCCGCAGATGAGCGCGCCGCTCAGATTGATCTGATAGTCCGAAAAGCCCACCGTCAGGCTGTCGCCCAGAAAAGCGGCGTCCGAAAAATAGCTCAGGTCTACCTGACCGCAGGTCGGCTGCCGGATGACACTGGCATCATACGCCTTAATGGTATAGGCCCCGTCGGTCTGCCGGGCAGGGCCGAAGTTTTCCAGCTGTACCGTCTGTGGCGTGCCGCTGCTATCGGCTGCACTTTCGCTGCCGCTGCCGGAAGCCGCCTCGCCCTGCATGGGCAGCGGTGCCAGAATGTTCTGTGCAATGCCGCCTGCGCCGGTCTGGGGGGTGCTTTCTTCCTCCGCAGTCCCTTTTTCCAAGATGGCGGTCACCGCATAGGCGACCAGCAGAATGGCCACAATGACCCCCGCCAGCCGCAGCTTGCCGCCGATGCCCCCGCGCGTGCGCCGCCGGGGTGCCGAATGATACTCGTGTGAAATGCCCATATTCTCTATCCAGCTTTCTGCATTTATCCCAACAGGCAGGTACTTCTGCCCGGTATTTTTGGAGTGCGCACCCATTTTATCATATTTTTTTTGCCTGTGCAACCAATTGGGTCTTGCATACAACAGGCAAAACGGGTACAATAGGATTGCAGCTTATTTTGCACATTTTACAAAAAGCGAATACACAAGCTGCAAATATTTTTGTGTCAGTTGCGGCAGGCGGCTGTTTTGCCGTCCCGGTCCGTTGGCAGTGCAGGGCCGACAGACCACTTTACTGGACGGTGCGGAAAGCCGTTTGCCCGGCAGCGGACACATTTTATATGATCTGAAGGAGGTTTCCATGGCCAAGAATATCATCATTGGTCAGAGCGGCGGCCCTACCGCCGTGATCAACTCCAGCCTTGCGGGCGTATACAAAGCTGCCCGCAGTCTGGGTGCAGACAAGGTGTACGGCATGAAGTACGGCATCGAGGGTCTGCTCAAGGAAGAGCTGCTGGAGCTCAACGTTCTGCTGGACGACCGCATGAGCATCGAGCTGCTCAAGCGCACCCCGTCCAGCTATCTGGGCAGCTGCCGGTTCAAGCTGCCCGACCCGGACACCGATGCCACCCCGTTCGTCAAGCTGTTCACCCTGTTTGACAAGTACGATATCTGTGCCGTGTTCTACATCGGCGGCAACGACTCGATGGACACCATCGCAAAGTTGTCCCGCTACGGGCAGCGGGTGGACAGCAGTGTGCGGTTCATCGGTGTGCCCAAGACTATCGACAACGATCTGTGTCTCACCGACCACACCCCCGGCTACGGCTCTGCCGCAAAGTACATTGCCACCATCTTGAAGGAAGTCATCCGCGACTCCTCGGTGTATAACATCCGCAGCGTGACGGTGGCCGAGATCATGGGCCGTCACGCTGGCTGGCTGGCCGGTGCGGCCTGTCTGGCAGGCGGCGAGGACTGCGAAGGCCCCGACCTGATCCTGCTGCCGGAAGTGCCCTTTGATCAGGACAAGTTCCTTGCCCGGGTGGATGAGCTGCAGCGGGTAAAGTCCAACGTTATCATCGCAGCCAGCGAGGGCGTAAAGACTGCAGACGGCACTTATCTGTGCGATCTGGTTTCCACCGCCGGGCAGCTGGATGCCTTTGGTCACAAGGCCATCCTCAGCGGCACCAGCCGTTACCTTTCGGAGCTCATCCACGACAAGCTGCAGTGCAAGAGCCGTGCCATCGAGTTTTCCACTCTGCAGCGCTGCGCCAGCCATCTGGCCAGCCGCACGGACGTGAACGAGGCTTACGCCGTTGGCGGTGCCGCTGCCGCTGCTGCCTTTGCGGGCGAGAGCGGCCGCATGATCGCCCTCAAGCGGGTCTCTAACTACCCGTACCAGTGCATCACCGAGTCTGTGGATGTGCAGCAGGTGGCAAATCTGGAAAAGAAGGTCCCGCTGGAATGGATCACCCCGGACGGGATGCAGGTGACCGAAGCCTTTGAGGAGTACGCCCGTCCGCTGATTTTGGATGAGGTGACCCCCGTGTATGTGAACGGTACCCCCCGCCACATCCGTCTGTGATCCCCCTTTCCCTTCCGCGTCTGTTTTCGTGCGACTGCACGTTATTATAGCCGAAACAGAAAAAACAAAAAAGGAGAAATCATCATGGGAAAAAACGCAATCGTCGGTCAGTCCGGCGGCCCCACCTCTGTCATCAATGCCAGTCTGGCGGGTGTCTTTGAAAGCTGCAAGAACCGCGGCGCAGACGTTGTGTACGGTATGTGCAACGGTGTTGCCGGTCTGCTGGAGGAGCGGGTGGTGGATCTTTCCACCCTGCTGACCGATGATCTGGACATCGAGCTGCTCAAGCGCACCCCGTCCAGCTTTCTGGGCAGCTGCCGCTACAAGCTGCCCGACTGGCGGGATGACGAGACGGTGTACAAAAAGCTGTTCGCCATTCTGGAAAAGCTGAACATCGGCTACTTCTTCTACATCGGCGGCAACGACTCCATGGACACCATCGGCAAGCTGGCTGACTATGGCCAGCGCGTTGGCAGCGACATCCGCTTTATGGGCGTGCCCAAGACCATCGACAACGACCTGATGGTTACCGACCACACCCCCGGCTACGGCTCTGCGGCCAAGTACATCGGTGTTGTGATGAAGGAGATCATCCGCGACGCCACCGTATACGGCACCAAGTACGTTACCGTGGTGGAGATCATGGGCCGCAACGCCGGCTGGCTGACTGCCGCCGCCGCACTGGCCAAGAGTGACGATTGCGAGGGCGTGGACATGATCTGCCTGCCCGAGGTTCCCTTCAATGTAGAGCGCTTTGTGGAAAAGGTGCGTGTGATGCAGGAAAAGAAGCCCAGCATCGTCATTGCCGTTTCCGAGGGCGTTAAACTGGAGGATGGCCGCTATGTCTGTGAGCTGGCGGACGACGTGCACGCCGTGGACGCTTTCGGTCACAAGGCGCTGACCGGTACCGCACGGTATCTGGCCAACGTGGTGGCACGCAATCTGGACACCAAGACCCGCTGCATCGAGCTTTCCACCCTGCAGCGCTGCGCCGGTCACCTGACCAGCCGCACCGACATCACCGAGGCCTATCAGGTGGGTGGTGCCGCCGCCAAGGCAGCCTTTGAGGGCGTCACCGGTCAGATGGTTGCCCTGAAGCGCATCTCCAACAACCCCTACCAGTGCACCACCGAGCTGCATCCCATCAGCGAGGTCGCCAACTTGGAAAAGAAGGTTCCTCTGAGCTGGATGAACAACAACCACACCCAGATGACTGAGGACTTCTTGGACTACGCCCGTCCGCTGATCCAGGCCGAGCTGACCCCGCTATACATCGCCGGTCTGCCGCACCACATCTACATGAAGAACCAGAAGTGATTTTCTCCTGATTTTTTGTCAGGCTGAAAAGCCCTCCCGCCCGGACGCTGTAAAGCGCACCCGAGCGGGAGGGCTTTTGTGATCGTTGTATATATTTTTGTCTTCAGCCCAAATTATGGGTTGACAAACCGCGTTTTCAGTGGTAACATATACAGGCAGTCCATACGACTGTGAAAATGAATATGGGCGTGTTCCCGAGTGGCCAATGGGGACAGACTGTAAATCTGCTGCTTTCAGCTTCGGTGGTTCGAATCCACCCGCGCCCACCAAGAACTCCGGTATCCAATGGGTACCGGAGTTTCTGTTCATAAGAAAAACCACAAGCTAAGCTTGTGGAGGAATAGAGCCGTAGTGTTGATACGGTAGAAAAAGAACCTCCTTTTGCTATAATAGAAGCGGGTAACGCCAACCGCATACTTAAAGCAAAAGGAGGTTCATCCATATGGACGAGAAAAGTTTATCACATACGAGCTGGAATTGCAAATACCATATTGTACTTGTACCGAAATATCGCAGGAAAGTGATATACGGAAAACTGAGAAAAGATATTGGCAAAATATTGAGGATGCTTTGTGATTACAAGCATGTTGAAATTATAGAAGCCCATGCGATGCCAGATCATATCCACATGCTTGTGTCGATACCGCCAAAACTTGCAGTGGCAGATTTCATGGGATATCTCAAAGGAAAGAGTACACTCATGATATTCGAGCGACATGCAAACCTAAAATACAAATACGGAAGGAGAGTGTTCTGGGCGAAAGGATATTACGTAAATACAGTAGGTGGAAATGAAGCTAAGATCCGCAAATACATTCAGGAACAAGAGTTCAACGATCAGATGTGCGACCAGTTGAGCTTCAAGGAATACGAAGATCCATTCAAGAATGTAGCTGACTTCGATGACGACGATTCGCCAGAAGTGCCTACAGATAGTATGAGAAAGTAAAAGCGACGTCAGTGTGCGGTTGACGTCGCTCATTGTGCGCCTTTAGGCGCGGCTGGTATTATGGCCCCTATGGGGCCGTTCTGCAAACCCCGCGTTTTCACGCGGGGTTATGATTTTATCTGTCTTGCAAAAGGGGCTGCAAGGGTGGATTCGAACAGCAACAGCGACGACCGCTGCCAGCCGCGACTTGGGCTCCTTATACAGCGCGGCTCGCGACATCTGCCCGCACACATATTGCATCTATTTCTGACCTGTGATACCATACAGGTAACTAAAACAACACAGACGGAGGACTTTTTCCATGATTTACGATACCCTGAACAACCTGCCCAACTATCTGGGCGTAAGCGACAATCTGGACACCGTGATTGAGTACATCATGGCGCGGGATATCACCACCCTGCCTGCCGGGCGCACCCGCATTGATGGAGACAAGGCGGTGGTCACGGTGAGCACTGTCACGCCCCAGACCTCCGACAAGGCACTGTTCCAGCGGCACGACAACCATATCACGCTGGAGACTGACTTGGACGGCAGTGAGCTGTTTGAGGTGAGCCTTGCGGAGCTGACGCCCACCAAGCCCACCGATGAAGCCGCCGACACCACCGTAGGCACCGCCGGTACCAGCATTGCCGGGATGCTGTGCGAGGGACGCTTTGCCCTGTATCTGGCCGGGGAACCGTATAAATCCGGTCTGAAGGCGCAGGGCTGCGGCAAGCTGAAGAAGGCCGTGTTCAGCATCGAGCTGGACCCGGATGAGGAAGAAACGGAAGAATAACTGAAAGGAGACTGTCTGTATGGGATTTTTTGCTGTACTGGCTGCAAGCCTGTTTGCCGTATTTATTTTTACTGTATTCGGCGGCTATTCGCTGCTGCTCTGGTGTCAGCAGTCCCTGTGGATGGTTGTTCCTCCCGCGCTGGTTCTGGCCGTTCTGGTCTGGACATTTTTGAAAATGGACGATAAGATCACCGCCCTGCAAAAGCGGGTGGATGAACTGGAAGCTGCACAAAAAAGCACGGAAAATCTTGAAAAATAATACAGCGCCGCTCTTCGCAGAAAAAACCTCTCTGCAAAGGACGGCGCTGCTTTTTTGAACGCTTTCACGTTGGCCTGCCGGGTGATTACAGATTTAACAGAACATTCACCCGGAAGAGATGTTCCTCTGTCTCCAAGTGCAGACTGCCGTTGTATTTGTGCACCACCGTCTCGGCGGATACCAGCCCGATGCCGGTGCCCTCGTGCTTGGTGGAGCGCAGGATGCCCTGCTGCTTTTTCAGCACGCCATCGTAATGGTTCTCTACCACAAGCCCCAGCATGGCGGGGCTGAGCATCTGCGCCATCACCTGCACCCGGCGCTGCTCCGGCGGCAGCTTCTGGCTGGCGTGCAGGGCGTTTTCCAGCAGATTGCCCAGAATGGTGCACAGGTCAGCCTCCGGCATGGGCAGCTGCCGGGGAAGTGCCAGCTTCCACTCCACAGGGACGCCCTGCTGCCCGGCTGCGTGGTCGTAATATCCGGCCAGTGCATCCACGGCGGCGTTGGCGCACAGGGTGGGGCGGTGCTCGCTAAGCTCGCTTTCGTACTGGTGCAGATAGCTTTTCAGCTCCTCCAGCTGCCCGGTCTCAGTCAGTCCGGCAATCACATGCAGGTGCTGCCGGAAGTCGTGCCGCAGACGGCGGGTGTTGTCCAGATAGGTCTGTAACTCCATGTACCGGCGGGATTCCATGGCCAGCAGCTGGTTTTCCCGGTCCAGCCGGGCGTTGCGGGCGAACTCCCGGGCAACGCGGTACATCTCGTACAGCAGCAGAAAGATGCCGAACAGCGAGATGGATACCGCCAGCACCGAGATGATCTTCAGCCGCCCGACCAGCACCACGGCGGGGTTCAGCGGCATACAGTACACCAGAAAAACGGCATAGAGGGCGGGCAGCGGCCATGCGGACTGCCAGAAGGCTTCACCGCTGTATTCCCGCAGCAGCCACCGACTCCACTGCACGGCGGTGAACCAGAGCAGCACGGTGAGCACCGCGGCAAGGCCCAGCCGCAGCAGCGCCGTGGAGGCAAGGCAGACCGTCTGTGGGTTGGAGATCTCGGCCCGGGCGTTGAGCACCGTCGACAGCAGGGAACACACCGCCATCATCACGGCAGAGATGGAAAATAAAAAGGCGGTCTGGCTTACGGTCACTTCCGGCGTTACCCGCCAGCGCAGCAGCCAGAAGGAAACCAGCACGATAACGGGCAGAAAAGCATTGCTGTTCTGCCCTAACACGGTACAGAGCGCGGCGCAGCCGATGCACAGCAGGGTGATGCACCCGGCGGCAATGCAGGCAGTGCGCCTGGGGGTGCGCAGCTTTTCCCACAGGGATGCCAGACACAGAAAAGCGCTGGGGTACAGTAGTGCAAAATCCAGAAAATAACGGCCGAATAGGGCAAGATCCATGGCGGCTGCTCCTTTCCTCAATGCAGCTCCTGCCGCATGTGGCGGAACTGGTACTGTGTAAAGCGGGCAAGCAGGGTGCATTTATCCTTTTGCCGTACCGGCAGGCAGGTGCCGTCCAAGATCTCAATGCAGTCCTCCCCGAACCGCAGCACCTTGTCCATGTTGATGATAACGCCCCGGTTGCAGCTCATAAAGTTTTCCCGTGCGGTAAGCTTTTCTTCGATCTGCGCAAAGCTGCACATGGCACGGTACTCGCCATCCTCGGTGGTGATCAGGACGTAGTGGTTCCGGGCAATAGCATACAGTACCTTGCACAGCGGCAGCTGAATGCTCTGGCGGGCAATGCGGATCTCCAGTTCCGGCTCCTTACAACGCAGCGCTCGCCGCAGCTCAGCGGCAAGGTGCTCGAATTTTTCCTCCTGATAGGGCTTGAGCAGGTAATCGAAGGGGTGCACCGGAAAGGCATCCCATACATATTCCGGCGAGGAGGTCACGAATACGATCAGCACCTCCGGGTCGGCCTGCCGCAGCCGGCGGGCAGTCTCAATGCCGTTGGTGCCCGCCATGCAGATATCCAGAAACACCACGGCGTATAAGCCGGGCTCTGTTGCGGCGCGGAGAAAATCATCCCCGCAGGTAAACCATGTGCATTCGGCTTCGGGCAGCTGCTGTTGCAGCAGTTCCTCCAGCCGCTGGGCGTCTGGGGTCTGATCCTCTACGATGGCGATTGGCAGTGCCATCCATATACCCTCTTTCTCCATTCATTGTTCCTTTATTATAGCATACTGCGGCGGGAAGGACATCTGCTTTTTTGCACAAAACGCCCCATTTTGCGCGCCGAGCGCCGCCCTGCGCACCCGCAGCGGGCGACTGCCAAAAAGTTTTGGTTGACAGATACGGCGAATCATGTTATTCTTTTGTTGATTTTGAGAGACGCCGCCTTGCAGAGTCTTTTCAAAGCAATTTACTCGGGACCGCCCAAACGGGGCTAAGGCCATACGGACAGCCGGGTCCACTGCCGACCGGCGGCGCAAGCTGCCATTATTGATTGAGTTTGAAGCTCAAATTTTATAAGTTGGTTCCTTTACAACCATGAAATTGCGCAGCCTATGCGCAGACTTGTGAAACGGTCAATAAGAGTAGTAAAAGTGTAGTTGCTATATAGACTCTCATCACCCCGTCTTTTTGGATCGCAAATAACGCGCAGCACCGGCACTTACGGCTGGGTGCTTTATCAGCGCGGAAAAAGCTGCTCCAAGCGCAGGTCTGCACATTTGTGCAGTGTCTGCGCTTTTTTGTTGTGCAAAAAGAGAACAGGGACGGAGGAAAAGATGAACGAGAACAAAGCGCGTTCCCGGCTGGATCAGCGCCGTGCGCCCATTTACGAGGCGCTGGAGCGGTTCCGGCAGATGCGGGTGGTGCCTTTCGACGTGCCCGGCCACAAGCGGGGCCGCGGCAACCCGGAGCTGACCGCTTTTCTGGGTCAGCAGTGCGTGGGCGTGGACGTGAACAGTATGAAGCCGCTGGATAACCTCTGCCACCCGGTGTCGGTCATCCGGGAAGCTGAGGAGCTTGCTGCCGATGCCTTTGGTGCGGCACACGCCTTTTTAATGGTGGGCGGCACCACCAGCAGTGTGCAGAGTATGGTGCTTACCGCCTGCAAGCGGGGCGATGAGATCATTCTGCCCCGCAATGTGCACCGCAGCGTGCTGAACGCGCTGGTGCTGTGCGGCGCTGTGCCGGTGTATGTGAACCCGGAGGTGGATAAGCGCTTGGGCATCTCGCTGGGCATGAAGCGGGAGCAGGTGGCAAAGGCCATCAAGGAGCACCCCAACGCCGTGGCCGTGCTGGTGAATAACCCCACCTACTACGGCATCTGCTCCGATCTGCGTGCCATCGTAAAAATGGCGCACGATGCCGGTATGCTCTGCCTTGCGGACGAAGCCCACGGCACCCACTTCTACTTTGGCGGCGGTCTGCCGGTGTCTGCCATGGCGGCAGGCGCGGATATGGCCTCGGTGTCCATGCACAAGAGCGGCGGCAGCCTGACCCAGTCCAGCCTGCTGCTCATCGGCCCCAACGTGCATCAGGGCTATGTGCGCCAGATCATCAACCTGACCCAGACCACCTCCGGCAGCTATCTGCTGATGTCCAGTCTGGATATCTCCCGCCGCAATCTGGCGCTGCGGGGACGGCAGGTGTTCCATCAGGTGGCAGACATTGCCGAGTACGCCCGCGAGGAGATCAACGCCGTAGGCGGCTACTACGCCTTTGGCAAGGAGCTGTGCAACGGCGATTCCGTCTTTGATTTCGACACCACCAAGCTCAGCGTCCATACGCTGGATATCGGTCTGGCCGGCATCGAGGTCTACGACATCCTACGCGACGAGTACGATATCCAGATCGAGTTCGGCGACATCGGCAACATCCTTGCTTACCTGTCCATCGGCGACCGCCCGCAGGAGGTGGAGCGCCTGGTCAGTGCACTGGCCGAGATCAAGCGCCGCTACCGCACCGACGGTTCGGGTCTGCTGAGTCAGGAATACATCGATCCTGTGGTGGCTGCCAGCCCGCAGGAGGCCTTCTACGCCCCCAAAAAGAGCCTGCCCCTGCGGGAAACCGAGGGCATGGTGTGCAGCGAGTTCGTCATGTGCTATCCCCCGGGCATCCCCATCCTTGCACCCGGCGAGCGCATCACCAAGGAGATTTTGAACTACATCGAGTACGCCAAGGCCAAGGGCTGCAGCATGACCGGCCCGGAGGACCCCGAAATCTTGCACCTGAATGTTCTGGCATAAGGAGGGAAAAAGATGGAATTTTGGTTTTCAGAGTTTCACACCCCGGATGTAAAGCACAGCATCCGTGTGAATAAGCAGCTCTACTCCAAGCAGAGCGATTACCAGCGCATTGATATCTTTGAGACCCCGGAGTTCGGCCGGGTGCTCACGCTGGACGGCAACGTAATGCTGACCGAGCGCGACGAGTTCATCTACGACGAAATGATCGTCCATGTGCCCATGGCGGTGCACAAGGAGGCCAAGGATATTCTGGTCATCGGCGCCGGCGATGGCGGCGTGGTGCGGGAGCTGACCCGCTACGACCGCGTGGAGCGCATCGACCTTGTGGAGATGGACCCGCAGGTGGTGGAGGCTTGCCGCGCCTATCTGCCCGGCAATGCCTGCCGTATGGATGACCGCCGGGTGCATATCTATTTTGAGAATGCCCTGAAGTATATCCGCCGCTGCGAGGAGGAGTACGACCTCATCATCGTGGACTCCTCCGACCCCTTCGGCCCCTCCGAGGGTCTGTTCACCCGCGAGTTCTACGGCAGCTGCTTCAACGCCCTGAAAGAGGACGGCATCATGGTCAATCAGCAGGGCAGCCCCTTCTACGCCGAAGATGCCAGCGCCATGCAGCGCAGCCACAAGCGCATTGCATCCACCTTCCCCATCAGCCGGGTGTATCAGGCACATATCCCTACCTTTGCGGCGGGCTACTGGCTGTTCGGCTTTGCCAGCAAAAAATACCATCCCATCGATGATCTGGACGCTGAATCGTGGAAGGCGCTGAATATGCGCACCCGCTACTACACCACCAAACTGCATATCGGAGCATTCTACCTGCCGGCTTTTCTGGAGGAGATGCTGCGGGAAGTGGAGGAACACTGATGCACCCCAACGTTGAGAACTTTATCGGCTGCGACAGCAGCTACCGCGCCGCCAGCATCGTGCTGTACGGTGCACCTTACGATTCCACCACCAGCTACCGCCCCGGCGCACGGTTCGGCCCGGCGGCCATCCGGCACGAGAGCTATGGTCTGGAGACTTACAGCCCCTACCAGAACGCCGACCTGACCGATTTTGATGTGTTCGACAGCGGCGATCTGGAGCTGTGCTTTGGCTCCAGCGAGCTGGCACTGGCCGATATTGAGGCCCGGGCAGAGGAAATCTTAAAGGACGGCAAGTTCCCGCTGCTGCTGGGCGGCGAGCATCTGGTCACACTGGGCGCGGTGCGGGCTGCGGTGAAGAAGTACCCCGACCTGCACATCGTCCATTTTGACGCCCACGCCGACCTGCGGGACGACTATCTGGGCGCGAAGCTCAGCCACGCCTGTGTGCTGCGCCGCTGCCACGAGCTGGTAGGGGATGGCCGCATCCATCAGTTCTGCATCCGCAGCGGCGACCGGGCAGAGTTCGAGTTTGCTGCCCAGCACACCGAGATGCACAAGTTCGATTTTACCGGCCTTGCCGAGCTGACCGCACAGCTGTGCGAGAGCAAGGTGCCGGTGTACCTGACCATTGATCTGGACTGCCTTGACCCTTCCTGCTTCCCGGGCACCGGTACCCCGGAGGCTGGCGGCGTAAGCTTTTTGCAGCTGCTGGATGCCATCCGCACCGTGACCAAGGCCAATATCATCGGCGCAGACCTGAACGAGCTGGCTCCTACGCTGGACACCACCGGCGTTTCCACCGCCACCGCCTGCAAGGTGCTGCGCGAGACCCTGATCGCGCTGGACAAGGGTTGGCCGGGATTTCAGGTATAAATACGAACCTACCATTTTACAGATAAAGGAGTAATCGACATGAGCAAAGTTCTGATCATCGGCTGCGGCGGCGTGGCCTCTGTTGCCATCCACAAGTGCTGCCAAGTGCCTGAAGTGTTCACCGAGATCTGCATCGCCAGCCGTACCAAGGCAAAGTGCGATAAGCTGGCTGCCGAGCTGGCTCCCACCACCGCCACCAAGATCACCACCGCACAGGTGGACGCAGACAAGGTGGAAGAGGTCATCGCCCTGATCAAGGCGTACCAGCCTGATCTGGTAATGAATATCGCCCTGCCTTATCAGGATCTGACCATCATGGACGCCTGCCTTGCCTGCGGCGTCAACTACATGGACACCGCCAACTATGAGCCCGAGAACACCGACGACCCGGAGTGGCGCGCCATCTACGAAAAGCGCTGCAAGGAGGCCGGCTTCTCTGCCTACTTTGATTACAGCTGGCAGTGGGCTTACGCCAAAAAGTTCGAGGAAGCCGGTCTGACCGCCCTGCTGGGCAGCGGCTTCGACCCGGGTGTGACGCAGGCTTACTGTGCCTACGCCAAAAAGCATGAGTTCGATACCATTGATACGATCGACATTCTGGACTGCAACGGCGGTGACCACGGCTATGCCTTTGCCACCAACTTCAACCCCGAGATCAATCTGCGCGAGGTGTCCGCCCCCGGCAGCTACTGGGAGAACGGCCACTGGGTAGAAATCCCGGCCATGAGCATCAAGCGGGAGTACAACTTCGATCAGGTGGGCGACAAGAATATGTACCTGCTGCACCACGAGGAAATCGAGTCTCTGGCAAAGAACATCCCGGAGGCAAAGCGCATCCGCTTCTTCATGACCTTTGGCCAGAGCTATCTGGACCACATGCGCTGTCTGGAGGACGTGGGCATGCTGTCCACCACCCCTGTCAACTTCAACGGACAGGAAATCGTGCCTATCCAGTTCCTCAAGGCTCTGCTGCCGGACCCCGCCAGCCTTGGCCCCCGTACCAAGGGCAAGACCAATATCGGCTGCATCTTTACCGGCAAAAAGGACGGCAAGGATAAGACCTACTACATCTACAACGTCTGCGACCATCAGGAGTGCTACAAGGAAGTAGGCTCTCAGGCCATCAGCTACACCACCGGCGTGCCCGCCATGTGCGGCGCGCTGATGCTGCTCACCGGCAAGTGGACCACCAAGGGCGTGCACACTGTCGAGGAGTTTGATCCCGATCCGTATCTGGATGCACTGGACAAGTACGGCCTGCCCCGCTCCGAGAGCCACAACCCGGCTCTGGTGGACTGATGCGGGTGCGCGACAGCCGCCCGCCCTTTGCGGGGCTGGCAAACCTGTCCGAGGAGCAGCTGCACCGCCTGCCCACGCCCTGCTACCTGCTGGACGAAGCCCAGCTGCGCCGCAACGGTGAAATTCTGCTGGGTGTGCAGCAGCGCACCGGCTGCCGCATCCTGCTGGCGCAGAAGGCTTTTTCCAATTTTAACGTCTACCCGGTGCTGGCACCCTATCTGGCCGGTACCGAGGCCAGCGGCCTGTACGAGAGCCGCTTGGGCAGGGAAGAGCTGCCGGAGAAGGAGAACCATGTGTTCTGCGCCGCCTACCGGGCAGACGAGTTTGCTCAGCTGCTGCAGTACGCTGACCACATCGTGTTCAACTCGCCCAGTCAGCTGGCAAAGTTCGGCCCGGCGGCAAAGGCAGCGGGCAAAAGCATCGGTCTGCGCATCAACCCGGAGTGCTCCACGCAGGAGGGACACGAAATTTACGACCCCTGCGCCCCCGGCAGCCGTCTGGGCACCACCCGTGCTCAGTGGGACGCCGCTGTGGCAGCGCACCCGGAGCTGCCCGCCCTGCTGGACGGTCTGCACTTCCACACCCTCTGCGAGCAGGACGCGGACGCGCTGGCGGTGACGCTGGCAGCGGTGGAGAAAAAGTTTGCAGACCTGCTGCCCAAGATGAAATGGCTCAACTTCGGCGGGGGACACCACATCACCCGCCCGGGCTATGCCCTTGCTACGCTGGAAAGCTGCATCCTCTCGGTGCGGCAGAAGTACGGCGTACAGGTGTATCTGGAGCCCGGCGAGGCTTGGGCGCTGAACGCGGGCTATCTGGTTACCACCGTGCTGGACACCCTGCGCAATGGGGACACCGACCTTGCCATTCTGGATATGTCCGCAGCCTGCCACACCCCGGACGTCATCGAGATGCCCTACCGCCCGCCGCTGCTGGATGCCGGTGAGGCAGGGGAGAAAGCACACACTGTCCGGCTGGGCGGTCCCACCTGCCTTGCGGGGGATATCATCGGGGATTACAGCTTTGATGAACCCCTTGCTGAGGGGGATAAGCTCATCTTCGGCGATATGGCCATCTACACCACCTGCAAGAACAACACCTTCAACGGGATGCCCCTGCCGCCCATCTGGCTGCTGGGCGCAGACGGCAATTGCCGGGAGCTGGTGCACTTCGGCTATCAGGACTTCAAAATGCGTCTGGGCGCAAAATAAACTTAATTCAATAAAATCCAAAAAAACAAAATGGATGCTTCTCTGCTGAGAGGCATCCATTTTGTTATTGCATCTTTTATTCCCCGCTCTGCTGATACACCTCCTTCAAATGGGCAGAAAGCTTCATGTTTTCGCTGTAATCCACGGGCACTACGATCACGCTGGGCACCGTCTGCCGGAAGGCTTCTTCCAGTGTGGGGATCAGGTCGGCGGCCTTTTCCACCCGGTAGCCCTTGCAGTGCATGGCTTCGGCCAGCAGCTTGAAGTCTGGGTTTGTAAAGTCCACATAGCAGTGCTCGCCGCCAAACTGCTCCTGCTCCTTCCACTTGATCAGGCCGTAGCTGGCGTCCTCCCAGATCAGGGTGACAAAGGGCACCTTCTCGCGCACGGCGGTCTCCAGCTCCTGACTGTTCATCATAAAACCGCCATCGCCGCACACTGCCAGCACCTTTTTATCCGGCGGGATCAAAGATGCGGCGCTCGGTCAGCAGATGGTTCATGGGCGAGTCGGCCTGCTCGCCGTAGATGTGCCAGATGCTGAGCGTGGTGGGATCCTTGGGCGAGAGCAGGGTCTTACTGCTGCCGCAGCCTGTCAGCCACAGGCCGGGTACTGCCGCCGCAAGGGTCAAAAACGTCCGTCACCTCATGATGCGCTTCCTTTCCTTCCTCAGCGTGCCAAGATCTGTATCTTATTTAAGCATTGTGTTTTTAATGCACAAGCAACATCCGCAAACGGCATATCGTAAATATGCCGTTTTGATAGGAACTATTTCTAAAAAATGCAATAATAAAGAATTTATATAGTATTTGCAGGGAAAATGTGTTATAATGCGTTTGTGAAAATATTCTAATTGTTTTGCTTACTGAACTGAATAATTGGCACATTTGACAATGCTGGAGAATCTGATGCAGAATGACAGAATGTGTCATCCAACAACTTTATAGTATAAGTCAGTAAGAGCTTTCGTGCCCATATAAATAAAAACAAGTTCGAATTTTTTCAGGAGGATGTCAATTATGGCAGAAAACGAAAAGACCCACCAGAAGCTTTTTGATGCGATGAACGACAGCATTATGAATGCCGATATTCCTGAGGAGGAAAAAAGCAAACTGCAGCGGAACCTCTTGCACCTCAGGGAACAGAAGATCAACCTGATGGTCACCGGTGCGACCGGCTGCGGCAAAAGCTCTACCATCAATGCTCTGTTCAACACCGAGAAAGCCAAGGTCGGCGTAGGCGTTGACCCCGAGACCATGGAGATTTCCCGGTATGAGCTGGACAATCTCATACTGTGGGATACCCCGGGTCTGGGCGACGGAAAGGTTGCTGATGAACGTCACACTAAAAATATCGTCAGAAAGCTTCGGGAACGCGATGAGAACGGGAATTATCTCATCGATCTGGTTCTTGTGATTCTGGACGGCAGCTCCCGCGACCTTGGCACGTCCTACGATTTGATCAATAATGTCATCATTCCCAATTTGGGCGAGGACAAGGAAAACCGTATCTTGATTGCAATCAATCAGTGTGACGTTGCAATGAAGGGACGTTATTGGAACGAAGAAGAGTGCAAACCGGAACCGCAGCTTGAAAAGTTTCTGGAGGAAAAAGTCGAATCCGTCCGAAAAAGAATTATGGAAGGTACTGGTGTAGATATAACACCGATCTATTACAGTGCCGGCTATAAGGAAGAGGGGATGCCCCAAAGCAAGCCGTATAACCTTTCCAAGCTGCTGTACTATATCGTTACATATACCCCGGAGGAAAAGCGGCTGGCACTTGTTGATAATATCAACAAGGATAAGGATACTTGGGCACACGACGACGGCAAGTTTGATTACAACGCCAACACGGAAAGCGAATTTGCAAAAACCTTGGAAAAATACGGTACGCCCTTTGCAGATGCTGGTGAACAGATCGGCTCGATGTTTGGTGATACCGGCGCGGAGATCGGGCGCACCATTGGTGCTGGGATCGGGATCGCGGTTGGTGTTGGGGTCAGCATTGTAAAAGCATTCAATCCGTTCAGGTGGTTCTGATGGACTATCGTGTTTACCGTGCTGCGGACATTGAGTACAAATTGCGGCGTCTTGGCGTCAGACCTCTGGACGTAATGGTAGCCGGTGTGACCGGTGCCGGAAAGTCAACAACGTTGAATGCGCTCTTTCAAAAGGACGTTGCCCGTGTAGGCCAAGGGGTCGATCCTGAAACGATGGAGATCACCGGCTACAAGCTGAATGATTGGTTCCGTATCTGGGATACGCCCGGACTGGGTGACAATGTCGAAACAGACTTGCAGCACAAAGAAAAAATGACCAAGCTTTTACGCTCCACCTACCGCTACGGCAACGGGACTTACCGCGTGATCGACATGGCGCTGGTCATCATTGAAGGTGCAAATCGCGACATGGGCACCACCTACGATCTGCTGAACAACGTTATGGTTCCGAACATCCAGAAAGACCGCATTTTTGTCGTGATCAATCAGGCTGATCTGGCACAGAAGGGTCATCACTGGAACCGTATCACCAACACACCGGACGCTGTTCTGGCAGCGTTTCTGGAGCAGCAGGCTGTATCTGTCCAGCAGCGGGTGCAGGAGGCTACCGGTGTCACCATACGAAAACCCCTCTGCTATTCCGCAGAGTACGGATGGAATCTTCAGTCGGTGTTCGATTTTATCGTTGATAACATCCCTGCAAAGAGACGGGCATTAAGATAAGGAGTTGACAATATGAGTACGCATATCATAGATTCTCTTGAATCGCAGCTGAATGTAGTCCCCGACAGTCAAGAACTATTGAAGATCCTTGAAAAACTGAAGCGTCAGAAGCTGAACGTCATGTTTGTTGGAGCAACGGGCGTTGGTAAAAGCTCCACAATAAATTCGATTTTTAATATGGATGTTGCCAAGGTCGGCGATCGAGTAGACCCGGAAACTTCAACGATTCAGAAGTTTGAGCTTGACAATATCACTTTATGGGATACACCGGGTTTGGGCGACAGCCCTGAAAATGACAGACGCTATGCAGGAGAGATTGCATACGCGTTAAAAGAACGCGATGAAAACGGCGACCTTCTGATTGATGAAGTGGTTGTTCTGATCGATGGGTCGAACCGTGATATGGGAACAGCTTACGAAGTAATTGAAAATATTATTGCTCCGTTGATTGGAGATCCTAAACGAATCGTGATTGCCATTAACCAGTGTGATATGGCCATGAAGGGCCGCGGCTGGAATCATGATTTAAACCTGCCTGAACCGTCGTTGGTAAATTTCCTGGATGAAAAAGTTCGCTCTGTGAAGGCTCGAATTACAGAATCCACAGGCATCGAAACGGAGCCTGTCTACTATTCTGCGCTTTATCATTACAATATTTCAAAGCTCCTTTTAACGATGCTGTGTTCTCTGCCGGAAGGCAAGCGCTTTTTGCTTGCTGACTCCATGAACAAAGAATCTGGCATCTGGAAGAGAAATGACGATCATAAAAACTACAATCAGGAAATTCAAAAGACAATGACGGGATCTTTGACTAAGGCCGTTGAAGGCGCAGCAAAGGGTGCTGTGGCTGGTGCAACGGTGGGAGGTTTGATTCCGGTGATTGGCCCAGTCATTGGTGCCGCAGTTGGCGCCGCATTGGGATTTCTTGGTGGTTTGTTCGACTAAATAGTATGATTCGTATGATTTGACTTGAATCTAAAGTAAAAGAATGGTCTGTTCTGCATTTTATGATGTAGAACAGACCATTCTTTGTTCAGTTGGTCGGTTTAACAGGCGGCGGGGGCAGCGGACGCTGCTTGATGCGCTCCTGTGTATGGATTTTGCCGTCCGCATTATTTTCTGCTTCATCAACCGGCTGCAAGACGGTCTCTTCTGTTACAACCTCTGCGGTGAGCGGCTTGCCCGGCTTCTTTTTCACAAAAACTCTCTTCCTTCCAAAATCCATTGGTTCGATCACGCTTCTGCGCAGCCGTACTGCCGTGAAGTTGTCCGCTATTTTTTTGTTCATATCATTACACCTCGGTTTCATCTTTGTATTGTTCCAGAATCTTTGTCAGGATCTTTTTCATCTCATCCCGAAGCGCCTGCGGTGCAAGCACTTCTATCCTGTTACCCTGACTGAGCAGCCACATGACGATGCCGTTGCCGTAAACTTCGGCTTCGATAATAGAGCCTTTTTCATCCTGAGAAATGACTTTTGCGGTGGGCAGGCGGTCAAGAACCGCTTCCACACTGGTGCCGGTATAGCGCAGCCGGATGCGCTGCAATTGGCCCGGATACATGAACTGCACCCGTTTGCGGAACTCGCCCTCCTGAAAGCGCGTTGCATAGGGCAGCGAGAAGGTCTGTTCCAGTATTTTGCAATCTGTGATGCGGTCAATGCGGAAAATAGCGGGGTAATCGTATTTGCGGTTGTATTTTCCGTTTTCCTCTTCTGTAATGTAAGCGTTCAGATAAAAATAGTATTCCGAAAACAGGATGGATACCGGCTCCACAATGCGCTCCACAGCAGAAGCAACATCTGCGCCTTGCCGCTGGTAATGGATCTGCATCAGCTTATGCTGCTGGATGTCACAGCCGATTTCCCAGAGCTTATCCTGAATGCCAGCCGGGTGGGTCAGCTCTACATAGTGGAACAGCTCATTGGATACTAAATCAGAAACCAGCTTGATATTTTCCAGCGGCACACAGCCCGCCACCAGCTTGTTCAGGATAACGGACATTTCCTCTTTGGTAAATGCGCGGCTTTCCAGCAGAATTTTGCTAACAGCCAAAATTTCACTGTTTGTCATCATCGGAGACGGACAGCCCACCAGCCGGAATCCCTTTTGCTGGCGATCATAAATGATCTGCCGGTTTTCGCCCTTGGCAACATTGCGCTCTGCAAGAAAGGCCCGGATATCGTCTAGGTCTCTCTGGACGGAGCGCTCATCAATGCCAAAGCGAAGGGCTTCTTCTGCTTTGGAAAGCGTTCGGCCAGCGCATAAGCGTTCATACAAATCCAATATCCGCTCATTTTTAGAATAGTCCATCTTCTTAACCTCATTTCCTATCGTTAGTATACGAAAAAACTGCCTAAAAAACAATCTCAGGATAACTGCATTATAAATTTTTAGGATGACAGATTTTGTCATCCTACTTTGCTATACTATGGTCAAACAAACGGGAAAGGAGAAATAGCGAGATGAAACTTTTGAATGATAGAGAGAAACCCATCCGAAAAATTATGGAGGTAAGATTACTTTGAATCTCGCAGTATCGGTTGACCAGAAACAGCTTCTGGATATTTTATTGAACGTTGGCATTGTGCGCCCTGTCTTTATCTGGGGAGCACCCGGCATCGGCAAGTCTGCTATCGTAGAGCAGTTCGCCGCAGATATGGGACTGCCCTGCGTTTCTCTGCTGGGCAGTCAGCTTGCGCCGGAAGATATTATCGGTGTGCCGCAAATCGTAAATGGCCGCAGCGTGTTCTGCCCACCCAAAATGATCGCACGGGAAGAACCCTATTGTCTGTTTCTGGATGAATTGAACGCCTGCTCGCAGGAAGTACAGAAAGCATTTTATTCCCTTATTCTGGAACGGCGCATCGGAGAATATCACCTGCCCAAAGGCTCCATCGTGATCGGTGCAGGCAACCGTGCGCAGGACAACGCCATCACCCGGCCTATGTCCTCTGCACTGCTCAACCGGATGTTCCACGTTGAGCTTCGTGCTGACAGCCGTATCTGGCTGGAATGGGCCGCAGGGCACGGCATTCACCCTTATGTATACGATTATATTTGTTTCCGCCCCGACCAGTTGTGGAGTCCGCCCTCCAAAACAGAAGAGCCTTTTTCTTCTCCTCGCAGCTGGCACATGCTCAGTGATGCCATTATCAGTTACGGCGATTCTATTTCGGAACAGGAACTGGCGGTTCTGGCAAACGGCTGTCTGACCGCTGCTCATGCGGCACAGTTTGTCGCCTATGTCCGGCAGGTGCGGCAGGCATATTCTATCACGAAAATCATCAATGGAACGCAGAATTGGCCGGATAAGCCGGAAGAGCGGGACGTGCTCTATTTTCTGGCGCAGAGCTTCCGAGCACAGCTACTGAAAGAACTGCCCCGCAACCGCAGCAAACTCACTTCTGCCACGCAGACCCTCACACTGCGCGCAAAGGAACTGCTGGTTGAGCTGGCAGGCATCAGCTTGGAAATTGCGCAGATGGCAATTACCCCGGAGGATGGCGAAACGCTTCCTGCGTGGTTCATCGTGGAAGTGACCCGTGACCTGCCCGCACTGACCAAAAAGAAGATGGGGTGACGATATGGGCCGAAAAGAGGAAAAAACGCAGCAGGATAGCATCCCAGCATGGCGAAAGGCTATCGAGAAAATTGAAGAAGGCCCGCTGTTCCGGCTTGCATACTGCACGCGTGTGTACTGTTCTGAACGTTATCCCATGGCAAAAGCAGACTGGGCGTATAGCACAAACGATGGGGACATTTATCTGAATCCGCACCGGAAAGCAGCCGTTGGAGAGTGGGAATATATCATAAGCCACTGCCTATTGCATCTTGGCTTCGGACATTTTCAGAAAGAGCGCATGAAAGACGCCCGTTGGAATATGGCCTGTGATTTAGTCGTTGCGCGTTTCCTGAAAGACAGCCATATTGGCACACCGCCTCCGGAGTTTCAGCAGGAGCTGCCCTTTCCGGTCAAAGAGGAAGAACAGGCATTCCAGCAATTACAGACGGCATCGGTTTCTGGAAGCATTTTTAGCACTATGACTGGCGGCAGGCCCGATATGGTGTGGAATCGCGATGATATCAAAACGGATTATACAGAAATTTTTGCCCAGTCCCTTCAGGCATCCATGCAGAAAACCTTGATGGAATCCAGAGGAATCTCCACCGGACATCAGCATTACTGGACGCAGCCTGTTTATTTACAGGCACGGGACTGGTTTCTGTCCAGCTTTCCGCTGTTGGGTGCAGTAGCTTCGGCATTCCGTATTGTAGACAGCGGCGATGCTGTTTCCCGGCTGAATATTCCGGTTGCAGCAGTCAGCCTGCAACTGGGCGAAATCTATATCAATCCTCGCTGTCGTCTGAATCTGGAAGAGTGGAAATTTGTGCTGGCACATGAATTCCTTCATGCGGCTCTGCGCCATGATTTGCGCTGTGAAGATAGAATACCCGAACTCTGGAATGTTGCCTGTGATTATGTGGTGAATGACTGGCTCTGCGAGATGAAAGTGGGGTGTATGCCGGAAGCTGCCCTGTTCGATAACCAGTTTCATGGGATGTCCGCAGAAGCGGTCTATGACCAGCTTTGCGAGAATATCCGGCAGTATCTGAAAGAAAATCCGGGTGATCTGCTTTATGGCGATGGCTCGGAAGTGATGGATTTGAACGGCAGCAAATTGGATTCTGTCTATCGTTCTGCCTTGCAGCAAGGGCTTGTGTATCACACCCAGCAGAACCGTGGGTATCTGCCAGCTGGATTGATTGAGGAAATCCATGCACTGTCCCGCCCGCCCATCTCATGGGATGTGGAACTGGGAAAATGGTTTGATGAAAACTTTACGGTCATGGAAAAGCATCGTTCCTATGCGCGACTCAGTCGGCGGCAGAGTTCTACCCCGGATATTCCGCGCCCTGCATGGCGGCTGGAAGAGCACCCGGAAAAGCAGCAGACATTTGCGGTGCTGCTGGATACCTCCGGTTCCATGTCCCGTGGACTGCTGGCAGCAGCACTTGGCTCGATCGCAAATTATAGTGAAGCCAGAGACGTGCAGGCGATCCGGGTGATTTTCTGTGATGCTGCTGTTTACGATCAGGGGATGATGACCCCGGAAGAGATTGCCGGAGCCGTTCAGGTCAAGGGGCGCGGCGGCACCCGTTTGCAGCCCGGAATCGATTTGCTGGAAAATGATGCTCACTTTCCAAAAGATGCGCCGCTGCTCATTATTACAGATGGGGAATGTGACCGGCTCAATCTGCGAGGACGTAACCACGCTTATCTGATTCCGTGGGGCAAGCGGCTTCCATTTCCTCCCAAAGGGCCGGTATTCCGGCTGAAATAAAAGAAAGGCATTGCTTTGATTACAATACAAAACACTTATAATTCTGCGCTGGTATACGCAGAGACTTTGGATTCCGGCGCAGAGGGACTGATTCGTGCACTGTGCGGCAGTCCAATCTCAAAAGGCAGCAGCATCCGCATTATGCCGGATGTTCACGCCGGAAAAGGCTGTGCAGTCGGCACTACAATGACCATCAAGGACTGTGTGGCTCCCGGTCTGGTAGGCGTGGATATTGGCTGCGGAATGCTGGCTGTCAAGTTTCATGCAAAGCGTCTGGAGCTGCAAAAGCTGGATAAACTGATTCACGATAAAATTCCAGCAGGAAAACAGGTGCGCTCTGCGCCGCATCACTTTGCGGAACAGGCAGATCTGGACGAGCTGCTTTGTCTGCGTCACGTCCAAAAAGATAAGGCTCTTTGTGCGGTGGGCACATTGGGCGGCGGCAACCATTTTATCGAGGTTGATAAGGCAGCGGATGGCGCATACTGGCTCATTATCCATTCCGGCAGTCGGCGGCTTGGTGTGGAAGTGGCATCGTTTTACCAGAGCGAAGCCTTTCAACAGTGCCCGGAAGGCACACCTTTTGAGCTGGCCTATGCTACGGGAAGCCTGATGGACGATTATCTGCACGATATGAAAATCACGCAGGCGTTTGCGGAACTGAACCGCAGAGCGATTGCAAATGATATTGTGAAAAGCATAAAGCTGGACGTGGAAGAAACCATTTCCACCATCCATAACTACATTGATCTGGATTCCATGATTCTGCGCAAGGGTGCAGTTTCCGCAAAGGCGGGCGAAAAACTCGTGATCCCGATGAATATGCGGGATGGCTGTCTGATTTGTGTCGGAAAGGGCAACCCGGAGTGGAACGAATCGGCTCCCCACGGTGCAGGCCGCCTGATGAGCCGAGCAGATGCACGAAACAGCTTTACACTGTCGCAGTACAAGAAAGAAATGCAGGGTGTTTATACCAGCTCTGTCAGTCGGAATACACTGGACGAAAGTCCGATGGCGTATAAGCCGATGGAATCCATTCTCCGGCATGTTGAACCTACTGTGGAAATCGTAGAGAGGACAAAGCCCATCTACAACTTTAAGGCAAGTGAGGAAATTTGAAAATGATCTATCAAATCAGTTCGGGTCGGGGGCCTGCTGAGTGCGAGCTTGGTGTGGCAAAATTTCTGAACTACCGGGCCGATTCTGATCACGGTGACCTCTTGCAGTCCGTGCACGGCGCTCTCCCGGGTGAGCTAAGCCCTCGCTCGTTCGGCGTCAATGAAAAAAGCACCGCACATTTCTGCGCGATGCTTTTCTTTCTGGTGGAGATTACCGGGATCGAACCGGTGACCTCTTGCATGCCATGCAAGCGCTCTCCCAGCTGAGCTAAACCCCCAGATGTTTGGCTTTGTGCCTGACGACGTGTGTAATTATACCAGCCGCAGGGGCGCTTGTCAACAGTTTTTTGAAAATTTTTTGCAGCAAAAGATCCCCGCAGGGCGTGTGCCCGGCGGGGATCAGGAAGCGGGGGAGAGCTCTTTTTGAAAAAACTACGCCTTAGCGTGCCTGACGGTCGAAGATCTGCGGGGCCACGCGGCACAGCAGCACAGCGGCCACCATGGTGAGCAGGGTCTCGGGCAGCATATAACTGCCGTTGTAGGTCAGGCTGTAAGTCCATGCGGCCAGACCGTCGGTCAGGTTGCCCCAGACCAGCACGCCGGACAAAAAGCTGCACATAAAGCGCAGGAAACCGGCGGCAAAGGTGCCCACGGCTACGCCTACGGTGCGGTTCTTGAAGGGGCGGGCGAACAGCTCGGCCAGACCCAGTGCCATAAAGGCCAGCACATAGTCCAGCAGCACCTCGCCGAGGAAGTAGAGGAAGGTGGAAGCGGGAGGAGGGTAGAAGCCCATGATCATTTGCAGGCAGGAGTTCACGAAACCGGTGAACAGGCCCCACTTTGCGCCGTGGCGAAAGGACACCAGCACGAAGGGCAGCATACTCAGCAGGGTAATGCTGCCGCCGTTGGGCATGGTGAAGAACTTGATGTTGGAAAGCACCGTGCCAATGGCGATCATCAGGGCGCATTCCACCAGAATACGGGTCTTGGAATAGGTTTTGGACATGATGAAAAGATTCCTCTCTCGTAGTAGTACACAAAAACAAAATGCGCCTACCGACAGCAGACGCATGGAGGTTTGTTGAACGTACCGGACAGTTCCGCAAACTCCCTACGCCGGCATTGCCCGGATCAGGTAAAGGGTACTCCGCATTATGCGGATCTCAGCCTTACGGCGCCCCTGTTTTTATGTCCGCCCACAGTATACGCGCCGGGGGACAAAAAGTCAAGCCCGCAGACATATTCCGCCCCGGCAGCGCGTATGTTATACCATTGCAAAGCTGAAACGCAGGGAGGCGGGATATGAAAGCCGATCCGGAACAGCGTGCCGTGCAGCTGGGGGAGTACATTGCCGCCCACAACGCCACGGTGCGGGCAGCGGCGGCTGCGTTCGGGTGTAGCAAGTCCACCGTGCACAAGGATGTTGCCGTGCGGCTGCGCAGCATAAGCCCTGCGCTGTACGGGCAGGTGCGTGCCGTGCTGGCGCGCAACAAGGCCGAGCGCCACCTGCGGGGCGGTGCTGCCACCCGGCGCAGATACAGCCGCCGCTAAAGCCAAAAAAGACCACTGCCCTGCGCAGCGGTCTTTTTTGACTGGGACGATTTTGAATGGCCGCCGCGCTGCTTTGGCCATATTCAGAGGAAAGTATGATTATAATTCGTGGTTCAAAAACACCTGCGGGTGCTTTTGAACCACTTTTTCATAAGAGACGCAAAGAAAAGCAGCAGCTGCGGCTGCTTTCATCCCCCGGTGTGGAACTGCTGCAGCGCGCCCTTTTCCAACCGGCTTACCTGTGCCTGACTGATGCCGATCTCCTGCGCCACTTCCATCTGGGTCTTACCGCGCAGATACCGCAGCTCCATGATGCGCTTTTCCCGGGGCGAAAGGGCGGCTACCGTATCGCGGAACTGCAACCCGCTGATCCAGCTCTCCTCGCTGTCCGGGTCGCGCACCTGATCGATGACATACATGGCATCGCCGCCGTCGGTGTACACCGGCTCGTCAAGGCTGAGCGGTTCTACCACCGACTCCAGCGCGGCGGTCACCTCGCGCCGGGCAAGCCCCGCTGCGGCGGCGATCTCGTCCATGGTGGGCTCGCGCCCCAGCTGCTTTTCCAGCGTTTCCCGCGCCTGCATGGCACGGTAGGCGGTGTCCCGCAGGGTGCGGCTTACCCGCAGGGCATTGTTGTCCCGCAGGAACCGCCGGATCTCCCCGATGATCATGGGCACGCCGTAGGTGGAGAACCGCACCGGCTGCGCGGGGTCAAAATTGTCGATGGCCTTTATCAGTCCGATGCACCCCACCTGAAACAGATCGTCCAGATTCTCGCCCCGCTGGGCAAACCGCTGCACCACGCTGAGCACCAGCCGCAAATTGCCCTCCACCATCCGCGCCCGGGCAGCCTTGTCCCCGGCGTGGGCAAGGGTGAGCAGCTGCCGCTTTTCCGCCTCGGTCAGCACAGGCAGCTGCCCCGTGTTCACACCGCATAGCTCCACCTTGTTGTACATCCGAACGCCCCCGGTCTTTTAGCTTTACCGGAAGTATGGCTCTGTGCGCCGGGCGCTATGCGTGGAAAAAATTGAGCGCCCCTCCGCAAAAGAGGGGCGCTTTGTAGACAAAGCTGTAATTTTATGGTATGCTGTGACTGGCGGCGCAAGCCGCCCATCAGGCGCTGTGCCCACAAACGCAGGCGGCTAGCTCTTTACCGGTACCTGAGTGCCGGGTTAGAGCGAATTTTTTCTTTGAGATCTCGTTTCTCCCCGGACGCTTAAGGGCGGGAAGGGGGGATGCGTCATGACGTTTGAACAGGTCGTATTGCTGCTCACGCTGCTTGGCGGAGCAATCTACATCACCTTTCAGATCACATGGACTGTATCGCACAGTGATGATAAAAAGAAAAAATGACCGCCTTCATGATTCCCCAATCCTGAACGGTCATTTTTCTTTTGATCTAGTATGGTAAGGAGTTAGCCGTTTGCAGGGCCAGCGCCTCTTGTGTTTTCATTATACACGTTCCCACGCGGAATGTCAAGCGCTGCTACTCGCTTTCAAGGCGGGCTTTCAGGGTGTGGATGATGCGCTTTTCCAGCCGGGAGATATAACTCTGGCTGATGCCAAGGGCGTCGGCGGCTTCCTTCTGGGTGCGCTCCACGCCGTCGGTAAGGCCGAAACGCAGTTCCATGATCTGCCGCTCCCGTGCCGAGAGCGCCGCCACGGCGCTGCGCAGTACCGCGCGCTCGGCGTCCTGCTCCAGCTGCTGGCTTACCGCGTTGGCATCGCTGCCAAGAATGTCCGAGAGCAGCAGCTCGTTACCGTCGCCGTCCACGTTCAAAGGCTCGTCGATGCTGGCCTCCTGCCGACGGTTGGAGCTTTTGCGTAGGTACATCAAAATCTCGTTACCGATGCAGCGGCTGGCGTAGGTGGCCAGCTTGATGCTGCGGGCAGGGGTGAAGGTGTTTACCGCCTTGATCAGCCCAATGGTACCGATGCTTACCAAGTCCTCGGCGGGCACGCCGCTGTTCTCGTACTTTTTTGCCAGATACACCACCAGCCGCAGGTTGTGGGTGATCAGCTCCTCGCGGGCGGCGGCGTCCCCGGCAGCCATGCGGTCAAGCAGGGCTTTTTCCTGCTCGGGGCTCAGGGGCGGGGGCAGGCTTGGCCCGCCCGCCAGATAATGCACCGCGCCGCAGTAGCGCAAATGCCCCCACAGCCGCCGCCAGACTTGCCGTAAAAACTGCAACATGGATATCCCTCCTGTGCATCAGTTATTATATGTATTATAGGGGGCTTACACCCCCACCTCCTCTGCCACGTCATCCCCCAACAGCAGCGTCCACGCGCCGGTGGGGGCATCCGGCGCGCAAAAGGCCGCCAGCAGGCCGGGCACACGGCGCTGCCCGCAGCATAGCACAGCGGGTACGGCCGGCAGCAGGCAGTGGCCGGTAACGGCGGCGCAGGGCACAAACTGCACCCCCAGCCCCGGGGGCGGGGCAGCACCGGCGGCAAACCAGCTGTCTAAGGTTTCCCGCAGCGGCGCGGGCAGGCGGCTGCGCACCGGCGGGTACTGCACCAGCACCACCCGCCGCCCGGCAAGAGGGTCTTGCAGGGTAAAGCCGGTGTCATGGTAGGCCTGCACGGGCACAGCCGCTCCCGCAAGGTGAAGCACGGCGGCAAAGCAGCCCCGCTGCGGGCGGCCAAACACCGCCAGCAGCCCGCGCAGCAGCGCATACACCCCGGCGCAGCACAGCAAAAGCCGCCCCGGGCGCACCGGCAGCAGCACGCTCAGGTTATTGCCCTGTACCCCGGGCAGCACTACCGCGCCGCACAGCAGGCCGTTCAGCGCCGCGTACCACCCGCACAGCCGGGCAAAGCTGCGCGCGCCGGGCACGCCGTAGCACACCGCCACCACCCCGCAGCAGCTGGCTATTTTGTATAGTACCGCCAGCGGGGCAGGCCACGGCGGCGCCAACAGGGCAAGGGTGCTTGCTGCAGCCGCTGCGCTGCCCACGCACAGCCGCAGCCCGGTGCAGCTGCGCCCGCACAACAGCCCCGCGCCCAGCAGCAGCGCGGCGGCTGCAGCAAAGTTTACCAGCAGCAATTCGTCCACAAAAACAACTGTTTTCATTGTGCAGCACCGCCTTATGGTTCTGGTAGTTCTATTTTTCACAAATTTGCGAAAAAACTTGTCACACCAGAAAAACCCGCATGAACAGTGCACATTTGCTACAAAAGCGGGGACGAGGTTTCACAGTTTTTACACTTTTTTCAAAAAAGTACTTGAACATTTCTGGAAAGTGTGGTATATTATTGCCATCCTAGCAAGGATTGAACCGGAAACACCGGTTCGAAAATATTTTTTCTATTTTTGAAGGGAGTAATTCATTATGATGATGCCTGCAAATTTCTCTGCTGTGTCTGAGAACGAGATGACCTACGTTATGGGCGGTAGTGTTGCTGATTACCTGACCCCTGTTATGGAAGCAAAGAATTGGCAGAAGTTCAGCCAGAACATGGTGACCATCGTTGGTAACAAGTACCTGACCGGTTTCCTGACCAACACCGTCGGTGCTATGTTCAGCGGCACTTGGACCCCCGGCGACGGCCTGAAGGGCTTCGGCAACCAGTTCAGCGCCATCTGGGATGCCAACTACACCAAGAAGGTGAACGATCAGACCACTGGCCTGCAGAAGGCTGGTTACGGCGCTCTGGGCGTTGCAAACGGCGTTCTGAACGTTGTTGGCAACCTGGCTGCTATCTACAACCTGGGCTTCGGCACCGTGAAGAACGTTGTCTCCGAGGGCACCTTCGTTAAGGATGGCAAGTTCGCTTTCTAATCAGTTTTAGCTGACTGGATAATGCTTGCGTGACTGTACCCTTAGGGGTGCAGGGAACATACTAGCATAATAACACCCCCGCAGGTTCATGCCTGCGGGGGTGTTTTTTTGCGTAACTCCCTCAGTCACGGCTTGCGCCGTGCCAGCTCCCCCAAGGGGACGCCTTTTGGCAATGCCGGAAAGTTTGCCATTGCACCTGATGCTTTCGTAACGGGGCAGACGGCGTGCGCCCTCTCCGTCTTTGCTTCGCAAATCCACCTCTCCCAAAGGGAGAGGCAAGAGCGCTGCCGGATACTTCCTCATTATGCCTAATACTTCAGCAACGAGCCTAACGGCTTGGCTCTCCCTTTGAGGAAAGACTTCCCCCGCTCCGGGGGAAGATGTCACCGTAGGTGACAAAAGGGGGAATCTGGCGCGGGAGCGCCTGAGAGGGCGCAACTTGCGCTGCCGGAAAGTTTGCGGTTTTGCCGGATACTTTGCCGTAACCGCAAAAGCTCCCCCTTTCGGGGGAATCTGGCATCGCGCAGCGATGACTGAGAGGGTTTTCCCACGTTCACACTTCTTTTACCAGTCTGTTACTTTCCGTTTTGTGCTGTTTGTGGTATACTATGGTCAACATGGGTCACCATGGCAACATTGAAACAGACAGGATGTGAAATCCTCTTATGAAAGATGGTTTTTTAAAGGCAGCTGCCTTTTCGCCCGCGCTGCGGGTGGCAGACTGCACCTATAACGCGCAGCAGGTGCTGGCGCAGCTGCAAGCTGCCGCGCAGCGCGGGGTAAAGCTGGCGGTATTCCCAGAGTTTTGCCTTACCGGCTACACCTGCGGCGATTTGTTTTTGCAGCGCACTTTGCAGCAGGGCGCACTGGATGCGCTGGAGTGGCTGCTTGCGCAGACCCGCACGCTGGATACCGTAGCGCTGGTGGGCTTGCCGCTGCTGGTGCACGGCAAGCTGTACAACTGCGCCGCTGTGCTGTGCCGGGGGCAGCTGCTGGGCATCGTGCCCAAGACCTACCTGCCCAACTACGGCGAGTTTTACGAAAAGCGGCAGTTCACCCCCGGCAGCACCGAGGTGCAGACGGTGACCGTCTGCGGGCAGCAAGTACCCTTTGGCACGTCGCTGCTGTTCCGCTGCCGTCAGATGCCCAGCTTTGTGCTGGGTGTGGAGCTGTGCGAGGATTTGTGGAGCGCCCTGCCGCCCTCCACCTTCCACGCACTGGCGGGCGCTACCGTCATCGCAAACCTTTCCGCCAGTGACGAGACCGTGGGCAAAGCCGAGTACCGCCGCGCACTGGTGGCAAACCAGTCTGCCCGGCTGCTGTGCGGCTACCTGTACGCCTCGGCAGGGCACGGTGAAAGCACCACCGACATGGTGTTTGCCGGACACGACCTCATTGCCGAGGACGGCAGCATTCTGGCCGAGACTGCGCCCTTTGCGGGCGATCGCGCTGAGACCGAGCTGGACTGCCAGCGCATGGAGGCCGAGCGTGCCCGCAACACCAGCTTTGAGTGCAGCGCCGAGGGCTACGTCACGGTGGAATTTGACCTAACACCGGAGGAAACGGTGCTCACCCGCCGCATCGACCCCGCCCCCTTTGTGCCCGGCGACCCGCAGCGCCGCGCCGCCCGGTGCGAGCTGATTTTAAAGATGCAGGCCGACGGCCTTGCCAAGCGGCTGGAACACGCCCACGCAAAAACAGCGGTCATTGGTATTTCCGGCGGCTTGGACAGCTGCCTTGCTCTGCTGGTGGCAGTGCGCGCCATGAAGCAGCTGCACCGCCCCGCCGCCGATGTGCTGGCGGTGACCATGCCCTGCTTTGGCACTACCAAGCGCACCCGCAGCAACGCCGAGATTTTGTGCGAGGAGCTGGGCGTAAGTTTTCAGGAAATTCGCATCGCCGACACCGTGCGCAGCCACTTTGCGGATATCGGACAGGACGAGACTGTGCTGGACGTTACCTTTGAAAACGGGCAGGCGCGTGTGCGCACGCTGGAGTTGATGGACCTTGCCAACCGCACCGGCGGCCTTGTGGTGGGCACGGGCGACCTTTCGGAGCTGGCGCTGGGCTGGGCAACCTACAACGGCGACCACATGAGCATGTACGGCGTGAATGCCGGTGTGCCAAAAACGCTGGTGCGCTATCTGGTGCAGTACGAAGCCGAAGCCGCCGCCACCGCCGCTTTGCACGATGTGCTGCTGGATATTCTGGCTACCCCGGTCTCGCCGGAGCTGCTGCCCGCCAAGGACGGCGAAATTGCACAGATCACCGAAGATTTAGTGGGCCCCTACGAGCTGCACGATTTTTACCTGTATTATGTATTGCGCTGCGGCTTTGGCCCGGCAAAGATCTACCGGCTGGCAAAGGCTGCCTTTGCAGGCAGGGCAGAGTATACGGACGCCGTGCTGTACAAGTGGCTGCGCAACTTTTACTGGCGCTTTTTTGCCCAGCAGTTCAAGCGCAGCTGCCTGCCGGACGGCCCCAAGGTGGGCAGCGTGACCCTTTCGCCCCGGGGCGACTGGCGCATGCCCAGCGATGCCTGCGCCACCCTCTGGCTGGCTGAGCTGGAGCAGCTCAAGCCCGGGGAGCAGTAAGCCATGAAGAACAAAAAGCTTTTGACCAATATCCTGTTTGCGGTGGTGGTGCTGGCCATAGCAGCGGTGCTGCTGGCCGTGCGCAGCCACAACGCCACAGGTGGAAAACTGACTGCCCAGCTGATTTACGGCGATAGCAACACCGTGCTGGACATTCCGCTGGAAAAGGACGAGACTTACAGTGTGGACACCGGTTATTATACGGTGCATATAGAGGTAAAGGACGGCAGAGCGCGGTTTGTTGAATCGCCCTGCCCGGATCACATCTGCGAGGGCTTTGGCTGGCTGTCGGCGGAGGATCAGACCGCCACCTGCCTGCCCGCCCGCGCCGTGCTGACCATCGTTCCGGTGGGCTAAAAAAGGAGTATTCTCATGTTGGACGAAAACGAGCATTCCCGCAAGGAGGACGGTCGTTCCCTGCACCGTCTTTTGCACAAGGCTGAGCAGCAGGACGCCACTGTGGTGGTGGACAGCTCCGCGTTTTTCTCGGAGCTGCCGCCGGAGCAGGCTGCGCCGCCGCCCCGCCGCCCGCAGCAAAACACCCCCCGCAGCACTGCTGGCGGGGAGAATGGGGCGTACCTGCCCCCGAAACGAGGGAAAATCTTGCTGACCGTACAGGCAATTTTAAGCGTTCTGGTGCTGGTGCAGCTCTGGCGCACCCAGATGCTGCCGGTGCTGTATCTGGTGGTGCTGGCGGCGCTGCTGGCGCTGCTGTGGCTGCTGGTCAAGCGCTGTCAGGAGTACAAAACTGCAGGCACCGTGTCCCGGGTGTTCTCAGTGGTGCTGTGCGCCGCCATGGCAATGGGCTGCGTGTGGGCGCAGCAGGGCCTTGCAGCGCTGGGCAATATGACCAATGGTTTTTTGAGCAACGCCGAGGCGAATAAGATCACCAAAGAGCCTTTTGTGGTGTACCTGAGCGGCGTAGACACCCGCGGTGATCTGACTGATAAAGCACGAAGCGATGTGAATATCATTGCCGCCGTGAACCCCGTTACCAAGCAGGTGGTGCTGATCAACACCCCGCGCGATTACTATGTGGACCTTGCCGGTACAAATAGCAAGGATAAGCTGACCCATGCCGGGCTTTACGGCGTGCAGACCAGCATGGATACCCTTGGCAACCTGTACGGGGTGGACGTGCAGCACTACATCCGCATCAATTTTGCAGGGTTCATCAACATTATTGATGCACTGGGCGGCGTGGACGTGTACTCCGATCAGGCGTTCACCTCAGTAGGCAGCCCCGGCTACTACGACCCCACCACCTTTGTGGAGGGCTGGAACCATCTGGACGGCAAGGCTGCGCTGGCCTTTGCCCGCGAGCGCCACGCCTTTAAGACCGGCGATGTGCAGCGCGGCATCAACCAGATGAAGGTGATCGATGCCATGCTGAACAAGATCAAGTCCCCGGCGCTGCTGATGGGCTTTACCAAGATTCTGGATGCTGTTTCCGACAGCTTTGTCACCAGCCTTTCCCAGAACCAGATCAGCGCACTGGTGCGGATGCAGTTGAGCGATTTTGCCGAGTGGAATATTGAACGCTACACCGTTACAGGCACCTCCGGCAGCAGTACCAAGTGCTACTCTGCCAAGGGGCAGAAGCTTTACGTCATGAAGCCGGATGAAAACTCTGTGGCAAAGGCCAAAGAGATGATCGCGGCTGTGCTGGGCGGCGAGGGCACGGTAAGCTCCACCACCCAGACCCCGGAAAAGACGGATGTGTACACCCCCACCACTGACCCCGATGCCGCTGCCTCGGTGCCCGAAACGCCTGCCGACAGTGTGATCGTGGAAGAACCTGCGGAAAGCGTGCCGGAGCAGCCCGCCGAACAACCGGCAGAGCAGCCCGCGGAGACGCCCGCCGAGCAGCCCGCTGCCACCGAGACGCCCCAGCCAGAGACCACCCCCGCCGAGGGCGGCAGCACCGAGACGCCCGCTGTCAGCCTGCCCACGCAGGAGCAGGTAGAGCAGGCCGCAGGCTCGCTGTACAGCGCTGCCTCCACCGTGCTGGACGCCATCCTTGGCGCAGGCGGGAACTGAGCAGTCCCTTTTGCGTGAAAAGGCATCCCGGGAAAATCCGCAGATTTTCCCGGGATGCAATTTAAAATAATTATTCCGCTAAATATGCCCAAAGCGCACGCGGCGGGCATTTTCAATGGTCTTGCAAGCAGCAAAAAGGCCACTGCACAAATACTGTGCGGTGGCCTTTTTGCGTTACAACAACAAAAAACGCTGCCTGCACGCAGCAGACAGCGCAAAAACACAAAAGGGAAAACGAGATAGACCGTAAGCCGGGTTCTGTATTAAACGACGATCTGTCTAGGCCTGTCATTGCTGACAGGCTCGTGCCGCCTTCGGGACACGCGAGCAGCGCTGTACGTCCCATATAGGCGTTGCTTCCGGTAGGGTTTACAAAGCCGCATGGTCACCCATGCGCTGGTGAGCTCTTACCTCGCCGTTTCATCCTTACCGCATTGCTGCGGCGGTTTGTTTTCTGTTGCACTTTCCCTAAGGTCACCCTCGGCTGCCGTTAGCAGTTACCGTGCTCTGTGAGGCCCGGACTTTCCTCAGAGCGGTCAAAGCCGCCCCGCCGCCGTATGTTCCACTCGTTTTCCGTTCCTCATGATACCATAAAAAAGTAAGATTTGCAAGTGAAACGGATTTTTGTTATAATATCATTTGTGTTTTTTGTGAATTTTGCAGGGGAGGGGCAGGTCATGCAGCTGTATTTTGCCGTGCCGGATACGGCTACCACCCACGAGGGGGTGCTGGTGCGCAGCTTTCTGCGCCAGTGTGCCGTCTCTACGGACCTTGCCCGGGCAGTCAAGTTCCGGGGTGGCGGCTTTTTTGCGGACGGTGTGCCCGTGCTGGCAAACCGGCGCATCTTCCCCGGGCAGGTGCTTTCCTTTGCGCTGCCGCCGGAGGGGGACGGCGTGACCCCGCAGCCGGAAATTCCGGTCAAGGTGGTCTACGAGGACGCCTTTGCGGTGGTGCTGGAAAAGCCGCCGCAGCTGGCGGTGCACCCCACCCTGAACTACCCCGGTGGTACACTGGCAAACGGCTACGCCGCGTGGGCGGCAGAACACGGCCACAGCCCGGTGTTCCGTCCGGTGAACCGCATTGATAAGGACACCAGCGGCCTTGTGCTGGCGGCGAAAAACGCCTATGCTGCGCCGCTCTTGGCGGGCGGGGTGGCAAAGCTGTACTATGCCATTGCGCAGGGTGCGCTGCCGCTGGGGGAAGGGGTCGTCGATGCACCCATCGGCCGCCGGAGCGGCAGCATCATCGGGCGCTGCGTTACCCCCGAGGGCAAGCCCAGCCGCACGGAGTATACTATTATAAAGGAAGAAAACGGCCTTAGCCTTGCGGCCTGCGTGCCGGTGACCGGCCGCACCCACCAGATCCGGGTGCATTTTGCGTCTATTGGCCATCCGCTTGCCGGAGACGACCTTTACGGCGGCAGCCGGGAGCGCATTGGCCGGCAGGCGCTGCACTGCGCCAGACAAAGCTTTACGGTGCCTGTATACACCCCGCTGCCGGACGGTATCCGGGTGGAAATGCCCTTGCAGCTGTGCACCGTCACGGTGGAAAGCCCGCTGCCGCCGGATATGGAAGGGCTTTTTTCGTGAAAACTGCGTGAAAAAGTAGCCAAATTTTATGTAAGCGCTTGTTTCAAACCGTGCAAAGTGTATAATAAAAAAGAGAGCGTATTGTGTACAGGCCCTGTTGGCCTTTTGAACAGGGGAACGTACACCATCTAGCTGCTGTGTTCCGGGCCGAAAAAATGCCCTGCAGCGGCGCAGGAAGGAGAAAATCCCGTTGATTGAAGATAAAACAAAGGAGCAGCAGCCCGCTGCGCAGCCGGTACGGCAGCCCCGCCGCCAGAAGCTGCGCTCGCTGTGGGCGCAGTTCCAGTGCAGGGGTGTGCTGCGGCGGCACAGGCTGCGGCGCAAGCGCCAGCACCGCCGGGAAACGTTGTGGCGTAAGCTGCTGCATAACCCCGTAGCGCCCATAGTGGGCGAGACGCTGTACGCCGTAGGCTTTTCTGCCGAGTATGCCGTTGTTCGCACAGGACGCCGCTTGCAGCACGGCTTGCAGCGTCTGCTGCAAACGGTCAGAGAACTGCTGAAAAATATCGCATCTATGGCCTTTCCCGGGGCGACGCAGCTGCTGCGGGATCTGTTCGGCCCGGTAGTGCTTGCCCTGCGGGGCACCGGGGCGCTGCTGCGCCACGCACATCGGGTGCGCAAGGAAAATGGCTTTGGCGCTGCGCTGCGCGCAAGCGGGCACTTCCTTGCCCATGGTGTCGCTGATAACATCCGTCTTGTGCCCCGCATGGCCATGTATGTGCTGCCGGTGGCAGCGCTGGCTGTTATGGTGACCGTGTTCCAGACTACCATCCGCCAGCCCTACGCCTTGCAGGTACAGGTGGATGACAAGACCGTGGGTTATGTGGCCAACGAAGAGGTGTTCAACTCTGCACTGGAAGCTGTGCAGCAGCGTATCAATTATTCCGGCGCAGAGCAGGCGCGCTTTACCGTGGAGCCTACTTATTCCGTGACCGTCGCCCATGACGTGATGGACGAAAATGACGTAGCTGACGCCATCCTCAAGACCTCCAGCGACCAGATCGGCGAGGGAACTGCCCTGTATCTGGACGGCGAACTGACCGCCGTGTGCGCGGACGGCACCAGCCTGCAACGATACATCAGCAGCCTGCTGGAACCCTACGAGAACCCTGACGACCCCAACACCACCGTGGGCTTCAACAAGGATGTCACGCTGGAAAACGGCATCTACTTCAACGAGAGCTTCCAGGAGGAAGCTGAGGTGGAGCAGCTGCTCTCCGGCGTGCAGCAGGCGGAAAAATCCTATACGGTGCAGAGCGGCGATACCATCTGGTCTATTGCCCAGAAAAACGGCCTGACCGTGAAGGAACTGTGCGAAATGAACACCGGCTTTACCGCCAACGGCGAAAACGGCCTGACCCAGAACTCCAAGATTCTGCCCGGCGATGCACTGACCGTGGTGCGGGAGGAGGAGACGCTGGAGGTGCGCATCACCAAGGTGGAAAGCTGGGAGGAAGAGATCGCCTACACCACCGAGACCACCAAATCCAACGAGCTGAACTCCGGTACCAAGCGCGTTACCCAGAAGGGTGAGAACGGCATCCGCACCGTGACGGCACAGCGGGTGTACGATGCAAACGGCAATCAGCTTTCCCAGCAGATTTTGAGCACTGTGGTGACCAAGGAACCGGTGACTGAAAAAGTTACGGTGGGCACCAAAAAGGTGTCCTCCGGTGCATCCTATATCACCGGTAGCGGACGGTTCATCTGGCCGGTGCCCGGCTACCGGTACTGTTCCCGCTGGTACGGCGGCAGCCACAAGGGCGTGGATATCTGCGCCGCCGCCGGTACGCCCATTTACGCTTCGGCAGGCGGTACGGTGACCAAGGCCGGCTACAACCGCGCCGGTGCGGGCAACGGCTACGGCAACTCCATCATCATCAACCATGGCAACGGCTACACCACCGTGTACGCCCATTGCCTGTCGCTGGTGGTGCATGCCGGTCAGTCGGTCAAGCAGGGCCAGCTCATCGGCTATGTGGGCAGTACCGGACGTTCCAGCGGCAACCACTGCCACTTCGAGATCCGGCGCAACGGCGCTTACGTTTCGCCGCAGACCGTGTTCAACCGCAGCAGCTATCGCAACCGATAAATTACAATAAGATAAAAGGAGAGATCATCTATGTCTACCCCTCACATCAGCGCAGAAATGGGCGATTTCGCCAAGACAGTCCTTATGCCGGGTGACCCCCTGCGTGCCAAGTTCATTGCCGATACCTTTTTGCAGGATGTCCGGCAGGTGACCGGTGTGCGCGGGATGCTGGGCTTTACCGGCACCTACGAAGGCCGTCCCATCAGCGTGATGGGCAGCGGTATGGGGATGCCCTCCATCGGCATCTACTCCTACGAGCTGTTCAGCTTCTACGGCGTGGAGAACATCATTCGCATCGGCTCTGCCGGCAGCTATACCGAAAAGGCTAAGCTGTTCGACACCGTGTTGGCTACCGGTGCTGTGAGCGAGAGCAACTACGCCCGGGTGCAGAGCGGCTTTACCGGCAACGTCACCCTGCCCAGCGCAGCTTTGAACGAAAAGCTGCGTGCCTCCGCTGCAAAGCAGGGCATCCCCCTGATCGAGGGCAACATCCACTCCTCGGATGTGTTCTACCGCCAGCCCTCGGACGCAAAGCCCACCTACTGGGAAAAACTGCGGGACGAGGACGGTTGCCTGTGCGTGGAGATGGAAAGCTTTGCCCTGTTTGCCAACGCGCAGGTGCTGGGCAAGAACGCCGCCTGCCTGCTGACCATCTCGGATAGCTTTGTGGCCCCCGGCATCACCACCGCCGAGGAGCGCCAGAAGAGCTTTACCGATATGATGAAGGTCGCTCTGGGCGCAGAGTACTGATCGCATAAATTTTCCAGCGCGGCTGCCGCCCCAAGGCACAGCCGCGCTGTTTTTGCCCATAAAAGGAGGAAACGGCATGACAAAACTGACCATGGAAGAAAAGCAGCAGCTGATCCGCATGGCACTGGCCGCACGGGAAAAGGCCTATGCGCCTTACAGTGATTTTATGGTGGGCGCTGCACTGCGCGCTGCGGACGGCCGCATCTTTACCGGCTGCAACGTGGAGAACGCCGCCTTTACCCCCACCAGCTGCGCTGAGCGCACCGCCCTGTTCAAGGCGGTGGCGGAGGGCGTGACCGCGTTTACGGATATCGCCGTGGTGGGCAGCCGCCGGGGCGAGGTGAACCGGCAGATCACCTCGCCCTGCGGGGTGTGCCGTCAGGCATTGTTCGAGTTCGGCGGGCCGGAGCTGAACGTCATTATGGCAAAGACCCCGGAGGATTTCATTGAGCGCAGCATGGATGAGCTGCTGCCCTTCGGCTTTGGCCCCTCCAACGTGGCGGGCAACAGCGCCGTGGAAGGGGAGTAAGTGTTCTTCTTTGAAAAACAGCGCAAGCAGGGGGAAATTGGTGAATAAGCATTACTATTTTATAAATTATACAAGGGATTTGTAAAGAATTTGTAATCGGAAATTGCTTGCATCTGTCACATCCACCCGCTATACTTGAGCCAGTAAATGTGCCAGAGCGCACATTTCATTTATTTGATGCAATTTTTTAAAATAAAAGGAGAGTTTCTTATGAAGATTTCTCGTCGTAACTTTCTGGCTGTGGCCGGTGCTGCTGCCGCTGCCGCTGCTCTGACCGCCTGCGGCGGTTCTTCCGCTTCCTCCACCAGCACTGCTTCTTCCGCAGCTGCCAGCTCTGCCGCCGCTTCCGGTGCAGCAGACGGCGCTGAGAAGATCGCCAAGGTCGCTCTGACCTGCGATACCGGCACGATCGATGATGAGAGCTTCAACCAGGCTTGCTGGGCTGCTGTTTCCGGCTACATGGGCGCCAACTGCCAGTACTACATCCCCGAGTCCGATGCTTCCGATGAGGACCGCGAGACCATGATCCGTCTGGCTGTCAACGAAGGCGCTGATGTTATCGTCTGCGTTGGCTACCTGTACGGCGCCTCTCTGGCTTGGGCTGCTGAGCAGTACCCCAACATCAAGTTCATCGCAATCGATGTGACCCAGGGCGATATCGGCACCGACAGCATCCCCGCCAACTGCTACTGCATCACCTTCAAGGAGGAGCAGGCAGGTTATCTGGCAGGTTACGCCGTTGTTAAGGACGGCTACACCAAGCTGGGCTTCCTGGGCGGCATGGCTGTGCCCGCTGTTATCCGTTACGGCTACGGCTATGTGCAGGGCGCTGACGCTGCTGCAAAGGAGCTGGGCACCAACATTGATATCAACTACTTCTACGGCGGCCAGTTCTACGGCGATGCCAACATCACCTCCCGTATGGAGGGCTGGTATGCCAACGGCACCCAGATCGTCTTTGCCTGCGGCGGCGGCATCTACACCTCCGCTGTCGAGGCTGCCCTGAAGAACAACGGCTACGTTGTGGGTGTTGACGTTGACCAGAACTACATCGGTGTCAACGGCGTGGCAAAGGACGGCTACGCTTACAACCCGTTCGTCACCTCCGCTATGAAGGGTCTGTCTGAGTCTGTCAGCACCGCTCTGGGCGATATCGAGGCCGGCGAGTGGAGCAACATCGCTGCCACCAACGGCAACTTCGGTCTGGAGGACGGCGAGTACGTTGGCCTGCCCACTGCTGATGACAGCTGGAACTTCAAGACCTTCACCAAGGACGAGTACGAGACCCTGAAGACCAAGATCGCTTCTGGCGAGCTCGTTGTGGACAACAGCTCCGACGACGCTACCAAGCCCACCGTCAGCGAGTTCACCAAGGTCAACTACATCCAGTAATCGCTTTCCCGGAATTACTCCCGTAATAGGGGCGGGGTGCTCATGCAGGGGCACCCCGCCCTTTTTGTATGCCTGTGTAGGAGAAACGGGCAGGAAATCATGCAGACCGTACAAAAGTAATACTTTTGCTTGTGCTTTTTGACAAAAAATAAAAAAGCCGTGTGCAAACCGCAAAAAATCAGGTATAATGGTTTGTAGAATAGAAAAGGTGTCGTTACGGCACGAAAGGAGAGTGAGCAGATTGGCAGAGGATTATGTGATCGAGATGCTCCACATTACCAAGGAATTCCCCGGTATCAAGGCAAACGATGATATCACCCTGCAACTGCGCAAGGGCGAGGTACACGCCCTTCTAGGCGAGAATGGCGCGGGCAAAAGTACGCTGATGAGTGTGCTGTTCGGCCTGTATCAGCCGGAACAGGGCAAGATCCTGAAAAACGGCAAGGAGGTCGCCATCCGCAACCCCAACGATGCCAACGCACTGGGCATCGGCATGGTGCACCAGCACTTCAAGCTGGTGGAATGCTTCAGCGTGCTGGACAACATCATTCTGGGCGTGGAGCCCAACAAGATGGGCTTTTTGCAGAAGGCCGAGGCACGCAAAAAGGTGATGGCGCTGAGCGAAAAGTACGGTTTGCGGGTTGACCCGGACGCACTGATCAGCGATATCTCGGTGGGTATGCAGCAGCGCGTGGAGATTTTGAAGATGCTGTACCGCGACAATGAGATCCTGATCTTTGACGAGCCTACCGCTGTGCTGACCCCGCAGGAGATCGACGAGCTGATGGAGATCATGCGCGGGTTCAAGAAGGAGGGCAAGTCCATCCTGTTCATCACCCATAAGCTCAACGAGATCATGGCTGTGGCCGACCGCTGCACCGTGCTGCGCAAGGGCAAATATATGGGCACGGTGGATATCAAGGGCACTACCAAGGAAGAGCTTTCCCGCCGCATGGTGGGCCGCGATGTGCAGCTGCAGGTGGAAAAGCAGCCCGCGCACCCCGGCGAGACCGTGCTGGACGTGGAGAACGTTACCATCCACAACGATCAACGCAAGAAGGACGTGGTGAAGGATGTGTCCTTCAAGGTGCACGCAGGCGAGATCGTCTGTCTGGCGGGCATCGAGGGCAACGGCCAGACCGAGTTCATCTACGGCCTGACCGGCCTGAGCAAGCTGAACGGTGGCAAGCTGGTGTTGGACGGCAAGGATATCACCCACGAGAGCATCCGCCAACGCTCCAAGGACGGCATGGGTCACATCCCGGAGGACCGCCACAAGCACGGTCTGGTGCTGGATTTCAGTCTGGAAAACAACATCGTGCTGCAGCGCTACTGGCAGCCGGAGTTCCAGAAGGGCGGCTTTATCCGTGCCGATAAGGTGCGCGAGTACTCTGACCGGCTGATCGAGCAGTACGACGTGCGCAGCGGTCAGGGCAGTGTGACCACCGTGCGCAGTATGTCCGGCGGCAACCAGCAGAAGGCGATCATTGCCCGCGAGATCGACCGCGACCCCAAGCTGCTGGTGGCAGTGCAGCCCACCCGTGGTCTGGACGTGGGTGCCATTGAGTACATCCACCGCCAGATCGTGGCCGAGCGCGACAAGGGCAAGGCCGTGCTGCTGGTCAGCCTTGAACTGGACGAGGTGATGAACCTTTCTGACCGCATCCTTGTAATGTACGAGGGCGAGATCGTGGGCGAGTTTGACCCCAAGACCACCACCGTGCAGGAGCTGGGTCTGTATATGGCAGGTGCCCGCAAGCAGGGAAAGGAGGAGCAGTAACACATGAATAAGAAAAAACTTTCCCGCAGCGGCAGCCTGCAAAGCTCTGTTACCAGCGTGCTGGCTGCACTGCTGTGCATCCTGATTGGTTTGCTGGTGGGCTTTCTGGTGCTGGTAGCCATCAACCCCGCACACGCATGGGGCGATGGCTTTGTGCGCATCCTCAAGGGCGGTTTCCACGATGCCCCCTACGGCGTGGGCAAGGAGCTTGCCAATGCTGCACCCCTGATCATGACCGGTCTGTCCGTGGCCTTTGCCTTCAAGACTGGCCTGTTCAACATCGGTGCAGCCGGTCAGTATACGCTGGGCGCTTACGGTGCGCTGTACTGCGCCATCATGCTCAAGCTGCCTTGGTTCGTCTGCCTGCTGGTTGCAGCAGTGCTGGGCGGCCTGTGGGGCGCGATCCCCGGTTTCTTCAAGGCCTACTTCAACATCAACGAGGTCATTACCTCCATCATGTTCAACTGGATCGGCCTGTATCTGGTAAATGAGCTCATCTACCAGAACGGTACCGGCCCCATGTACGATGTGCGCAACACCCGTACTTTGAACCTGAGCAAGAACGCCGATTTTGCCCAGTCCCTGATCCCGGACTTTGGCCTGAACAAGCTGTTCCAGACCAACAGCACTACCATTGCCATCTTCCTGGCGGCAGCGGTGGCCGTGCTGATCTGGGTGGTGCTGAACAAGACTACTTTCGGCTACGAGCTCAAGGCCGTTGGCCTGAACAAGAACGCCGCCCGCTATGCCGGTATCAACGAGAAGAAGAACATCATCCTCTCCATGGCCATTGCCGGTGCGCTGGCAGGCTTCGGCGCAGGCCTGTTCTATCTGTCTAACGTGTCCCAGTGGAACCCGCTGAACTCCACCAGCCTGCCGGGCATGGGCTTCAACGGCATCTCGGTGGCACTGCTGGCAAGCTCCAACCCCATCGGTACCGTGTTCTCCGCGCTGTTCATCTCCCACATCTCGGTCGGCGGCTCCTTCCTGTCCACCAAATTTTACCCCACTGAGATCTCGGATCTGATCAGCGGCATCATCATCTATCTGTGCGCATTCTCCATGCTGTTCCGCGGCAAGATCCAGAGCCTGCTGTTCCGGAATGCCGAAAAGACCAACGTGAACGCAGAGCCTGCGCCTGCCGCAGAAAAGACCAAAAAGGAGGGCAAGTAATATGCTGCTTCTGATCAAATATACCCTGCTGTACGGCATCGTGCTGATGCTGGTGGCACTGGGCGGTATGTTCAGCGAACATTCCGGCATCATCAACATTGCGCTGGAGGGCATCATGGTCATCGGCGGTGTGGCCGGTGTGCTTACCCTGACCCTGCTGCCTGCAAGCCTGTCGCCCTTCCTTGTGGTGCTCATTTCCATTCTGGTGGCGGCACTGGCGGGCGTGGTTTACAGTCTGCTTCTGGCCTTTGCCTCCATCAACCTGAAGGCGGATCAGACCATCGGCGGCACGGCACTGAACCTGCTGGCAACCGCCATTGCCGTGGTCATCTCCAAGTACTTCAGCGAGAGCGGCAGCGCCAAGCTGAACTACTCCAACAAGCCCTTCCTGTTCAGCATCGGTGGGCTGGAACTCAGCGTGTTCGTGCCGTTGGGGCTGATCTTGCTGGTGGTCAGCTACATCGTGCTGTATAAGACCCGCTTCGGCCTGCGTCTACGTGCCTGCGGCGAGCATCCGCAGGCTGCGGACTCGGTGGGCATCAACGTCTACAAGATGCGCTACGCCGGTGTCATCCTTTCCGGTGCGCTGGGCGCCATCGGCGGTCTGGCCTATATCGTGCCCCCGGTGCAGACATGGAACTTTGAAGTCGGCGTGGCTGGTGCAGGCTTTCTGGCACTGGCAGTTATGATCTTTGGCCAGTGGAAGCCTTTCCACATCTTTGGCGCAGCAATGTTCTTTGCCGTGTTCAAGAGCCTTGCCAACATCGCAGACTCCACCTTCCTCGCACAGCTGCACTGGTCCAGCAACATCTATAATATGATGCCCTTCGTGGCCTCCATGGTCATTCTGGCCTTTACCTCCAAGAACAGCATGGCACCCAAGGCCGAGGGTATCCCCTACGACAAGGGCTCCCGTTAAGCGCTTTTGCTAAAAATCCATAAAATCAGGGCATCCGCAGCCATCAACGTGCTGCGGATGCCTTTTTTGTACGGGAGATGGCACATTTTATCCATGTATTTGCCGGTAGAAAATGGCATTTTTGCTTGTAAAATACAACGAGATATGTTATCATTAAAGAACGAATGTGTATCTATAGGAACCCGGTGTACATTTCTTGCACTGCGGAAGAACAAGAAAGGTGAGTTTCTCTATTATGGACGAAAAAACAACTATGGGACAGTCGCTCCGGAACATGGAGGACGAAGAAACCATTGATCTGATGGAACTGGCGCGCCTGCTGTGGGCGCATGCTGTGCAGATCGTGGCAGCAGCTGTTGCGGCAGCGCTGATCTGCCTGCTGGTGTGTATGTTTGCACTTACACCCAAGTATCAGGCCTCTATCAACATGATCGTGAACACCCGGCAGGACACGACCACCACCTTCACCAGTGATAACTTCAACTCGGCTAAGAACCTGATCAGCACCTATGCGGTCATCATCAAGGGCAACACCGTGCTGAACGAGGTGATCGATACGCTGGATCTGGACATGACCTACGCCGAGCTGTACGACATGGTGGATGTTGCCGATGTGGACGCTACCCAGATCATGAAGATCACGGTCACCGATACCGATGCAGAGCGCGCAGGCGAGATCGCCCAGACGATCTCCGAAATCGTGCCCGACGTGCTGGTGGAAAAGGTGGAAGCCGGTTCCTGCAAGACGGTGAGCGATGTGGCCATCAACCCCAACAAGGTGTTCCCCCAGACCAAGAAGTACGTTGTGCTGGCAGGTCTGCTGGGCGCTGTTCTGGTGTGCGGCGTGCTGGTGCTGGCACACCTGCTGCATGATACCGTTGTGGATGACGAAGATGTTCAGAAGAAGCTCGGCCTGCCCGTGCTGGGCCTGATCCCGGAGGTGTAAGACGATGTGGAATCTGTTTGGTAAAAAGAAAAAAGAAGGCGAGCACCGCACCCTGCAGCTGATCACCGATAAGGGGATGCCCTTTGGCTATGTGGAAGCCTATAAGTCTCTGCGCACCAATCTGGACTTTATGGCAGGCTCCATGGATGTGCATACACTGGTCATCACCAGTACCGTGCCGGAAGAGTCCAAGAGTAACGTGGCGGTCAATCTGGCGCTGACGCTGGCCGAAAGCGGCAAAAAGGTGGCGCTGGTGGACTGCGACCTGCGCAAGCCGGTGTTGCACCGCTACCTGAAGGCAGGCCACAACGTAAAGGGCGTTTCCAACGTGCTGTCCAACCAGTGCACGCTGGACGAGGCGTTGCAGGAACTGAAGAAAATGAATCTGACCTTCCTGCCCGCCGGTACCCCGCCGCCGAACCCCTCCGAGATGCTGAGCCAGCCGCAGATGCAGGCCATGGTGGATGCCCTGCGGGAAAAGTTCGATTTTGTCATCCTTGATGCACCCCCGGTGTCCGTGGTCACCGATGCAGCCGTCATCGGCCGCTATGTGGATGGTGCCATCTTTGCAGTGCGTTCCGACTACGCCCCCGCCGATGCAGTGCGCGGCGCAGTGAAAAAGCTGCAGGATGCCGGTGTCCGGGTGCTGGGCAGCGTGCTGACCCGTTACGACATGAAGAAGGCACTCAAGGGCTCCAGCTACGCATACAGCTATGCTTACAACTACAACTATGCCTACGGCAAGCAGGATGCCACTGCCGGTAAATAATAAGGAAGCACTGTTATGACCGATCTGCATTGTCACATTCTGCCCGGCATGGATGACGGCGCAAAGGATACGGCAGTCTCGCTGGAGCTGCTGCGCAGGGAATATGAGGATGGTGTGCGCAATATTGCGTTCACCAGCCACTTCAACAGCGAACGCACCACGGTGGATGCCTTTACGGCAAAGCGGCAGGCTGCCTTTGAACAGTTGACCGCCGCACTGGAAGGGCAGCCTATGCAGTTTGACTTCAAGCTGGGGGCAGAGGTGTTCTTCTCTCCCGGTCTGTGCGAGCTGGACACCCGAGCGCTGTGCATGGGAGACACCGCCTATCTGCTGCTGGAGTTTCCCACCACCCACAAGCCGCATTTTATTCGGCAGACCCTGTACAATTTGCAGCAGCAGGGTATTGTGCCGTTGATCGCGCATATCGAGCGCTACCCCTATGTGCTGGAGGATCCCACCCTATTGTACGACTGGGTAGCCGCCGGTGCCTATGCACAGATCAACGTGGGCGCCCTGCTGGAACCCAAGCTTTGCAAAAAGCTGTGTAAGTTCATCCAGTGGGGACTGGTTCATGTCATCTCCACCGATACCCATTCCCCGGACAAGCGCCCGCCCCGCATGGCACAGGGCGTGCAGCAGCTGGAAAAGCTGCTGGGTAAGGAAACTGCCGCCCACATCGTGCACAACGGCGATGAGCTGTTCCACGATCAGGAGCTGGACGCTGCGACCCTGCATCAGCCCAAAAAGTTTTTGGGCAGATGGGTCTGAACCTATTATAAGGAGAAAACTGCCCGGGCGGAGGTGTACTCTGCCCGGGCAGCGGATTTTGGTATGAAGAAAAATAAGGCCCTGAAAATCGTATTGATCGTGCTGGGTGCACTGGTGGTTCTGCTGGCAACAGCAGTCCTTGGGGTGCTGTTCTACCTCCACAGTATGGCAGCCGGTCTGCCGGAAACCCTGCCGGATGTCCCGGCAGACAGTACACAGCTCACCCTGACGGATGAGGATCTGGATAAGCTGCTCAGCGGCGAGATCACGCTGGAAGAACTGACCGACGAAGCCGCTGCGTCCAACAGTGGGGAACAGGAAGCATCAGCCAGTGCTCCGCAGGAGGGAGCAGGTTCGGTGCCCGCCTCGACAGGTTCTTCTGCTTCTTCGGGGAGCGCTGACTCCCGGACGGAGAGCGGCAGTACCGCTTCCTCCGGCAAGGAGGAGAATGCCGGTACAGCCAATTCCGGTACAGAAAAACCGGCGTCCTCGTCCGGCAAACAGGAGGCCTCCTACGAGGCCGAGGTCAAGGCACTGTTGAAGCAGCTGTACAGCGTCAAGGCGCGTGCCGAGGCAGAACTGAACAGCTGCATTGCCGGAGCAAAAGCAGAGTTCAAGTCGCTGCCGGAGTCTCAGCAGACACAGGCACGCAAGATCTCCATCGTGCTGGCCAGAAGCGGCAGACTGTACGCGATGCAGGCGTCCTACGATAAGGAAGTGGCGAGCATCGTCAGCCAGATGCGCGCCATTCTGACCGCCAACGGCCAGAGCACCGCATTGGCAGATCAGGCGATGGCCTCCTATAAGGCACAGAAGAGCGCCATGTATTCCCAGCTGACCGCAAAACTGTACTCCTGACCCGCAAAACGACCCATGACCACCCGCAGCACATCTCCCGGGCACCGACCATGCCGGAGAAGGGGCTGCGGGTGATCTTTTTTGCCAGTTTTCCGGTAACATGGAGAAAAATGCCGATGATATGGACGGATGGTTCTGGGGGAGAGACACTGCCTTTTGCGCTTAGCAGAGCGGAACAGACCGTGCACGTCCCGGAACAGTTACCCAAAAGACCAGAAAAGTAGCACTTTTACCTACAAATATACAGGAAATTTGTATAAAGTATAAGATTTCACTCATGCTTTGCTGAAATGAAGTGAATTATTTTCATGTGAATTGACAAAATTCGTGGTTCTCTCTATAATAGATAGAGTGTTTCTCGGGTATGGACGATGGTGTTTATGCGACCGCAAGATGCCATCGTTTTATTATTCGCTTTTTCTGTCCGCGTGCCAAGGACAGACGTCCGCTATGTGTGAGGCTGGCGGACTGCGGGAAAGTATGGCTCGGCCTGAGAGCAAAATAGTAATTGATTGATAGGATTGGAGTGGCATCAAACGATGGCAAAGTACATCATCAAGCGTGTCGCAATGGGTATCTTCAGTATCTTCATTGTGGCTACGGTTACCTTTTTTGTCATGAACCTGGTCCCCGGTGGCCCGTTCGTGGCAGAAAAGTCCATCAGTGCCGCTGCTCAGCAGGCTCTGGCCGAAAAGTATGGCCTGGATAAGCCGCTGGGTGTGCAGTACGTCAACTACATGAAGAGCCTTTTGCACGGCGATCTGGGTCTGAGCCTGCGTCAGCGTGGCCGTACCGTGAACCAGATCATTGCCAGCAAGCTGCCGGTGTCCTGCCGTCTGGCAGGCATTGCGGTGGTTGTGGCTCTGTGCGTGGGCATCCCGCTGGGCTGCATTTCCGCTTATAACCGCGGCAAGTGGCTGGATAACATTATTATCGTGTTTGCTACCTGCGGCATCGCGATCCCCAGCTTTATCTCCAGTGTGCTGCTTTTGTACCAGTTTGGTATGAACATGAAGGTGCTGCCCACCGTTGGCCTGAACAGCGCAGCCGCCTATATCATGCCGGTCACCGCACTGGCCATCTATCCCTCGGCTTATATCACCCGTCTGATGCGCTCCAGCCTGCTGGACGTCATGGGTCAGGACTATATGCGCACTGCCCGCGCAAAGGGCGTGTCCCAGTTCATGATCCTGTTCAAGCACGCACTGCGCAACGCCATTCTGCCTGTCATCACTTACGTCGGCCCCATGCTGGCCAGCCTGATGACCGGTTCTTTCGTGGTGGAAAAGATCTTCTCCGTGCCCGGTCTGGGCCGCGACTTCGTGTCTGCCATCACCAACCGTGACTACACCATGATCATGGGCACCACCATCCTGCTGTCCAGCATGGTCATCATTGCAAACGTGGTCGTGGATATCCTTTATAAGATCATTGACCCGCGCATCAAGCTGCAGTAAGAGAAAGGAGCGATTTTCATGGAAAACATTAAAAAGAATCCGCTCAGCCTGCAGCTCAACGCGGAGGATTTTCTGCCCGCCAGCAATGAGGAAAAGCAGAGCCTGGTGGTCATGCGCGAAAGCGTCAACTTCTGGAAGGACGGTATCCGCCGCCTGAAGAAGAACAAGATCGCCATGGTCAGCTTTGTGTTCATCATTGCCATTGCCATCTTTGCCTACCTGCTGCCCGCCGTCTGGCCTTACAGCTACTCCGAGCAGGTGAAGGGCAGCAACAATCTGGCACCGTTCGAGTACTCTGCCTCCGAGCAGGCCCGCATCGATGCCGGCGAAAAGGTGTTCCCGCACATTCTGGGCACCGACCGTATGGGCCGTGACTTTGCGGTGCGTATCATGATGGGCACCCGCGTCAGCCTGTCCGTCGGTCTGATCGCTTCTGTGCTGGTGCTGATCATCGGCGCCACCTACGGCGCTGTTTCGGCTTTTGCCGGCGGCTGGGTGGATAATATCATGATGCGTATTACAGATATTCTGTACACCATCCCCGATATTCTGCTGATCATTCTGCTGGGCATGGCCCTGAAGGATCCGCTGGATGCACTGGCTACCAAGCCCGGCTTCAAGTGGATGCAGACCCTTGGCCCCAACATGATCTCTATCTTCATCATCTTTGCTCTGTTGTACTGGGTCGGCATGGCGCGTATTGTCCGCAGCCAGATCCTGATCCTGAAGGAGAGCGAGTACGTTACCGCTGCCCGCGCACTGGGCGCATCCAGCGGCCGTATCATCAAAAAGCATCTGCTCACCAACTGCATCGGTACCCTGATCGTTACCACCACCCTGCAGATCCCGGCTTCCATCTTCACCGAGAGCTACCTGAGCTTCATCGGTCTGGGTGTTGCAGCCCCGCTGCCTTCTCTGGGTTCTCTGGCTACCGATGCCGTCAAGGGCATGAACACCTACCCCCATCTGCTGATCGCCCCCGCACTGATGATCAGCGTGATGATCCTTGTGTTCAACCTGTTCGGCGATGGCCTGCGCGATGCCTTTGACCCGAAGCTGAAGAATTGATGAGGTGAACAGAAATGAGCGAGAAAATTCTTGATATCAAAGAAGAACGCCTTTCTTTCTTCACCCCTGCGGGCGAAGTTAAGGCACTGAACGGCGTTTCCTTTACCATGAATCAGGGCGATGTTCTGGGCGTTGTGGGCGAGTCCGGCTCCGGTAAGTCGGTCACCGCCTACTCCGTTATGGGTCTGACCGCTTACCCCGGCAAGCTGGTGGGCGGCAAGGTGTGGTTCAACGGCCACGAGATCGAGAACATGAAGGAGAAGGACTTCCGCAAAATCCGCGGCAACGAGGTCTCCATTATCTTCCAGGACCCCATGACCAGCCTGAACCCGGTGTACACCATCGGCAACCAGATCGTGGAGGTCATCCGCCTGCACACCGATAAGAACAAGGCCGATGCATGGGCACGCGCCAAGGAGCTGCTGGAGCTGGTCGGCATCAATGAGCCTGAGAAGCGTCTGAAGCAGTACCCCCACGAGCTGTCCGGCGGTATGCGCCAGCGCGTGATGATCGCCATTGCACTGGCCTGTGAGCCCAAGCTGCTGATTGCTGACGAGCCCACCACCGCACTGGACGTGACCATTCAGGCACAGATCCTTGAGCTGATGCAGGATCTGCGCAAGAAGCTGGGCATGAGCATTATCATGATCACCCACGATCTGGGCGTTGTGGCTTCCATGTGCGAGAAGATCGCCGTCATGTACGCCGGCCACATTGTGGAGTACGGCACTACCGACGAGATCTTCTACCAGCCGGGTCACGAGTACACCAAGGGTCTGATCAACTCCATCCCCAAGCTGAACACCGCAGAGCACGAGCGCCTTGTGCCCATCGAGGGTACCCCTGTGGATCTGCTGAATCCGCCGGCCGGCTGCCCCTTTGCGCCCCGCTGCAAGAACTGCATGAAGATCTGTCTGAGCAAGATGCCCCCGCGCACTGAGCTCAGCGATACCCACTATACCTACTGCTGGCTGCAGCAGAAGGCTGCATTTGAGAAAGGGGAAAAGGCAGAATGAGTGAACACAAGACGCTGGTTGAAGTCCAGCACCTGCAGCAGTATTTCCCCGCCGGCGGTGTGGGCAAGAACCGCAAGTACGTTCAGGCTGTGGATGACGTAAGCTTTGCCATCCGCAAGGGCGAGACCCTTGGTCTGGTAGGTGAGTCCGGTTGTGGCAAGACCACTACCGGCCGCACCCTGCTGCGCCTGTACGAGCCCACCGGCGGTAAGATCTACTATGACGGCAACCTGCTGTTCGATAAGGACAACAAGATCGCAGTGGATATGCTGCCCTACCGCCGCCGTATGCAGATCGTTTTTCAGGATCCCTACGCAAGTCTGGACCCCCGCATGACCATTGGCGACATCGTGGGTGAGGGTATTGATATCCATCATCTGGCCGAGAACGAGAAGGATCGCCACGATAAGATCATCGCTCTGCTGGAGCGCGTTGGTCTGAACAGCGAGCACGCAAACCGCTACTGCCACGAGTTCTCCGGCGGTCAGCGTCAGCGCGTGGGCATTGCCCGTGCACTGGCCGTGAACCCCGAGTTCATCGTTTGTGACGAGCCTGTTTCCGCACTGGACGTTTCCATTCAGGCACAGGTCGTCAATATGTTTGAGGATCTGCAGCAGGAGATGGGTCTGACCTACCTGTTCATCGCCCATGACCTGAGCGTTGTCAAGCACATCTCCAACCGCATCGGCGTGATGTATCTGGGCAAGATGGTGGAGCTGGCCGACAGCTACGAGCTGATCACCCACAGCATCCACCCCTACACCCGCAGCCTGATCTCCGCAATTCCGGTGGCAGACCCCATTACGGCCCGTCAGTCCAAGCGTATCGTGCTGCAGGGCGATGTGCCCAGCCCCCTGAACCCGCCGTCCGGCTGCCGTTTCCGCACCCGCTGCCCCTATGCAGACGAGCAGTGCGCCAACGAGGTGCCCGAGTTCAAGGAGGTCTCCACCGGCCACTGGGCAGCCTGCCATCACCTTGACCGCGTGAAGTGAGAACACTTTACTCTAGTAAAAGATGAAAACAATTCAACTGTGCGCTGAAATGTTGTCACAAAATGGTTACAGTCTTGCAAAGAGGCTTGTAACCAAAGTGTAAACGCATTATAATCATTCGTGTTCCTCCGGTGTACAAATTATTTGCACCGGATCGAATATAGAGGCGGCTGGGGGAACCTGGCACACTCAAATTTGATATAAGGGAAGGATATTATTATGAAACGCATTTCTCGTCGTAATTTCCTCAAGGTTGCAGGCGTGGGTGCCGCTGCTCTGGGTCTGGCAGCCTGTGGCGGCAGCAAGTCCGGTTCTACCGCAACCTCCGGCACTGCTTCTTCTGCTGCTGGTTCCTCTACCGGCAGTGTCAACACCGCTGGCTTTACCGTCCAGTACGGCCCCAACCCCGAGACTCTGGATCCCTCTTTGAACAGCGCTGTTGATGGCGCCAACACCATCATCACCATCTTCGAGCCCCTGCTGATCATCAACGAGAACAACGAAGTTGTTGGTGGCCAGGCTGAGAGCTGGGAAGCAAGCGAGGACGGTCTGACCTGGACCTTCACCATGCGTGACGGCCTGAAGTGGAGCGATGGCACCGACCTGACCGCTAAGGACTTCGAGTACAGCTTCAAGCGTATGGCTGATCCTGCTACCGCTGCTCCCTATGCAGCGACCTGCCTGGGCATGATCGATGGTTTTGACGCAGCACAGGCCGGTGATACCGATGCTCTGAACGTCAAGGCAAGCGACGACGGCAAGACCCTGACCATCGTGCTGTCCCACCCCTGCTCCTACTTCGACAAGATGGCTGCTTTCGCATCCATGAGCCCTGTGCAGCAGGCTACCGTTGAGGCCAACGGCGATGCATGGTGCACCTCCGCTGAGACCTTCGTCTCCAACGGCCCCTACATGATCACCGAGTGGACTCCCTCCGAGCGTATCGTTCTGTCCAAGAACCCCAACTACGTTGGCGGCTGGGATAGCTCCAAGATCGTTTCCGACAGCATCACCCTGCTGCTGCTGGAGGATTCTTCCGCTGCCTTCGCTGCTTACAACAGCGGCGAGGCTGTCCTGATCAAGGACGTGCCCACCGACGAGATCCCCAGCCTGACCAAGGCAGAGGACGGCGGCGACTTCTATGTTGACACCATTCTGGGCACCTACTACGTCAGCATGAATCTGCAGCGTGATGCTTTCCAGGATGTCAAGGTCCGCAAGGCTCTGGCTCTGGCTATCGACCGCGACTACGTTGCCAACACCATCATGCAGGGCACTTACTCTGCTGCTTCCAACATTGTCGGCCCTGGCATCGTGGACGCGCAGGGCTACTTCTACGACAACGCAAACGGCGGTTCTCCCTACATTGCTGATGACTACGAGGCAAATATGGCCGAGGCTAAGAAGCTGCTGGAAGAGGCTGGCTACCCCAATGGCGAGGGCTACCCCACCATCGAGTACAGCACCAACGATTCCGGCTACCATGTGCCTCTGGCAGAGTACCTGCAGCAGACTTGGGGCGATCTGGGCATTACCCTGACCATCAACAAGATGGAGTGGTCCTCCTTCACCCCCGCTCGTCGTGCAGGCGAGTACGATGTTGCCCGTAACGGCTGGGTCATGGACTACAACGATCCTTCCAACATGATCGAGCTGTTCTCCACCGACAACGGCAACAACGATGGTAAGTACTCCAACGCTGACTTCGATGCTGCTATGGAGGCTTCCAAGGTTGCTGATGTCACCGAGCACTTTGCACAGCTGCATAAGGCTGAGGACATCCTGATGGAGGATATGGGCTGCATCCCCGTTGCTTACTACAACGAATTCTGGCTGCAGACCTCTTCTCTGAAGGGCACCTGGCACAGCCCCTACGGCTACTGGTACCTGCAGTACGGCTACATCGAGGAGTGATTTCCTCCCTGTGCTGTGCAGCGTAAGCTGAACCGTAAACTATAAGCATTAAGCACCCCGCTGACCGGAAACGGTTGGCGGGGTGCTTTTTTGCTGTTATCCTGCAAAAAAGACGAGTGCTCGGTTTTGCCGAGCACTCGTCTTTTATATGTAAACCAGATTGAAAAGGTACCAGCTTACACCGCAGCCATGGCAGCCAAAACGCTCTGCCAACTCTTGCTGCGTGCGGCAGGCACCGGCGCGGGGCGGGAGCGCCGTGCAGCCGGGGCGGCAGTATGGCAGGCCGCAGAGGATACCGTCAGGGCAGGGGAGGGGCAAAAGAACACAGCGGTGTCCTTTGCCAGCCACTGCGCAGCCAGTGCGGCAGCCTGCGGGTCAGATTGCAACGCACGGCGCTCGTTCCCGGCCAGAAAATCAGCCAGCCAGTACAAAATTGCGGCCAGCGGCAGGCAGGGGGAAGCGTCCTGATTCCAATAACTCCAGCGTGCACCGCAGCCAAGGTGACTTTCCACTGTGATCTGTGCACCGGTGCGGGCATTCTGCGGGATGGAGCCAACATAGTTCGTGCCGGCGCGCTGCCCCAGTTCCTCCACAAGGCGCTGGGTGCGGGCAGCATCCAGCCGATCCTCCCGGCAGTAGGCGCGGAAGTCGGTCTGGCTCAGCAGGCTGTCGGCACTGGACGGAAAACGCCCGGTCAACTGCCCCTCCGCATTGTGGCACAGCTGCCAGCCCTTGCGGAACAGCTGGAAATTCAGGCAGCGCCGTCCCATGGTGGAGTAGCACACAAGGGCGCTCTGCTCCCCGGGCAGCTGTTTTACTTCAAGATAGGCATCGTTGCCGCAGGTATCCTGCAAACGGACGGTAAGCAGCAACTGTGCACCGGCGTGCTGGGTGGACATGGCGTTGTGCATGGCGTCAAAATAACGGGAAGCGTCCATGATTGATCTCCTTCCTATAGCAATTCAACTTTTTAATGCAACAGCAACAACGTTGAATTACATATCGCAAATATACTGGTTGAATGATGCACTAATTTCTTGCCTTGCGATAAAAGCAAACAGCGAAACGTTGTAAAAGCGCCAGCCGGTTGATCGGGCCGTCAAGCTGCATAAAACTTCTCTGAACGTAGTATAGCATACTTTTAAATAAAAAACAACTGTAAGTTTTTCAAAACGACATATTTCTGCAAAAGCTTGTGGCGCAGAGCGAACAAAGGTTCAAAGTGTGGTTGTGTTTTGAAATAAACGGTTGTAAAAACGACCCCTGCGGGAGATGCCGACTAAGGCAGGAGTTGCTCCCACAGGGGTCATTTTATATTTTTCAATCGCCAAGCTCCCGGATCTCGTTCTGGATCAATCGCCCGGCAGCGCGGGCAAGCTGATCCATGCCGCGGATACGCGCCATATTTTTGCCGTAGATCTGCGCGGCGGCACCGGCGCTGCTGTCCTCGCCCATAAAAACAGCAGACACCCGCACGCCCTGCCGCTGCAAGGTGCGCACCTGCGCGGCGGTATCGGCCACACCGGCGGCGTCCTCGTAGGCGCAGCCAAGCGGGTTCTCTGCTGTGGACGGAATGCGGCGGCTGTCGTTGGGGCTGGCATCGGTCAGCAGGATCATCAGGTGGCGTGGGGCAGGGCCGGGGGCGTACCGGATCAGATCACCTGCTGCCCGCAGCGCCAGACCGTCCCGGTTCCAGCCCGAGGCGAAGTAACGGAAGATGTTCTGCCGGTTTTTGTCCGCAAAGCCTTTCAGCACCCGCAGCACCGTGTAGCCCCGCAGGCTGCTGAAGGCGCTTACCCGCACCGGAATGCCGCAGTTGGCCAGACTTTCGGCCAGAATGACTCCCTGTGCCGCGATTACCTCCTGACAGTGCAGGCGGGAAGCAGAGGCGTCCAGCAGCAGATCTACCGTAAAGGCGGGACAGTTTTCCTCCTCCGGGCACAAAAACACCCGGTCGTCGTTCAGGTAAGGGGCGCGCCACACCCGCCCGGCGCACAGATCACCGCTGCGCGCCACCCGCTGGTCTGGCTGCTGATGCACCAGAATGCAGTTGCGGATCTGTTCGGTAAGGCGTAGCACCACGCTGCGGTGCAGCTCTTGATTTTTTGCGTAGTAGGCGCGGTTGCGTTCGGCCTGCAATTCTGCCTGCTGCGCCAGCTGCCGCGCCTCCGGGGTGGGGGCCTGTGCTGGGCTGGGTACCCCGGCGCTGAACCACAAATGACAGCCCAGATGCACTCCGGTGCACAGCTCCTGCTCGGCCTTGCGCAGCTGCTCCGGCGGGTAGAAGCAGCGCCCGAAGCAGCTTTCAATGTAGGCACGATCCTGTGCGGCGCGTTGCTTCAGGGTAATGTTTGCCCGGCGCTTGTCCACCGCCAGCCCGCTGCCTGTGGCATCCACCGCGCCGGAATGCTCCACCGTCACCCGGTCGGTCTTGATCATCTGGGTGGGCATGGTTTTGGTGGCAAGCTTTGCCCAGAAGCCCTGCAGCCGCAGATGCAGCGCGGGCTTCTGACGTACCTCGCCGTCAAACAGGGCAAATTTTGCGAACAGCGCCAGCAGGTCGTTTTTGAGCTGTGCTGGCTCCGGTACGGCCTCCGGTTCCAGCGCGGCGGCAAGGCTGCTCTCGTAAGGGGTCATGACTGGGGCGGTACGTCCCAGCACCCTGCGCCAGCGGGCAGCCTGCATGGTGTACACCAGCTGGTTCTTCGCCATCCACTCCTGCCGAGAAAGCTTGTACTGGATAGCAAAAAAGTAGTCCGCGTGGGCAAACCGCAGCGCTTCCAGCACCGGGCGGCGGGGCAGCTCCAGCCGGTAGGCGGCGTTTTCTAAGTACAGCCACGCCATGTCGTCCAGCATGGGCTGGCGCACATCGCCCTCCCAAGCAGAAAAAATGTCCCGGATCAGCGCATCACCGTAGTATTTGTGCACCAGCCCTACGATGCAGTTCATGTAAAAATCAATGGTGCCGTCCGTGTTGCGGGCCAGAAACAGCGGCTCAAAGCCGTAGGCTCCGGCAGCGGTCCAGACCTGATTGGCCGCACGCCGCTCCTGCGCGGTGTAGCTTTGGGCGTCCATCAGGCAAACAGCTTTCCGGCATCCAGCTTGGCCGGGATGCGTGCGGCGATCACGTCCCGGATCAGCCCCTGCTCGTAGGAGTCAAAGGCCTTGTTGGTGATGCCCATATCCAGCGCCGCCCCGGCCGGGATGCCCCGCCGAATCAGCCGTAGCGCATCCAGCATACCGCGCAGATCCAGCGCTTTGGTAGAAATTTCTGCACTGTCGCATTTTTTCTGCAGGTCCAGAAACAGCAACGCAAACTGATGCACATATTTTGCGGTAAGATCCGGGAACTGCGCCCGCAGCAGCTTTTCCAGATTATCTTGGGTGATGGTGGGCATCTGCACCACCGCAAAGCGGGAGGTCAGCGCCTCGTTCAGCTCTCGAGTGCCCGCGTAGCCGTAGTTCATGGTGGCAATAAAGCGGGTCTCATCGGCCAGCGGGATGCGGTCGTACCCGGGCACGTCGATGGCGCGGCGGAAGTCCAGCACCGCGTGCAGCACGGCCAGCGCCTCGTTTTTGGCCATGTTGATTTCGTCCAGCACGCCGAAACCGCCGCACTGTGCGCAGCGGTACACCGGCCCGGGACGGAACACTACCTGCCCGCCCGCAAAGGTATCCATGCCGATGAGGGAGGCGGCATCCATGTTCACATGAAAAGAGATGTCCCACGCGGGGCGGCCAAAGGCGGCGGCAAGGTTTTCGGCCAGTACGTTTTTGCCGGTGGCCTTTCCGCCGGCCAGCAGCAGGTTTTCGCCGCAGAGGATGGCCGCCAGCGCCTGCTCCCACACCTCTTTGCCGTAGTAGGTAAAGGCAGGGGCGGGAATGCGCGGGCGCAGCGCCTCGCTGAGCGGATGGGCGGCGCGGTATTCCTGCACCGCTGCAAGCAGGGCGGGGTCCACCCCTTCCTGCCGTAAGGTATCCAGAATATCCGACATTTGTACAAACACCTCGATCTTGTGACCGGGCGGGAATGAACTGCCCGGTTTTCAGCCTTATCATAGCACAATCGCGGGCATTTGTGTAGGGGGCGTGCGGGGTAAAAACACAAAGAGGGGCAACCCCAAATGGGGCTGCCCCTCTTCACATGAAAAAGAAGAAAAGAAGAAACGCTTAGAGTATGCCGGGGAACTGCGCTTTATCAGGCGTTCTCCAGACCTGCCATCTGCTTGACGGATTTGATGGCAAAGGTCAGGGTGCGGCCACAAGCGGTGCCGCCCATGACGCAGGGGTAGTTGTTCTGGAAGAAGCTACCGGACATATCGCCGGTAATGTACAGGCCGGGAATGGGCTCGTTGTTGCTATCCTTCGCCTGGCAGTTTTCAGTGATGGAAATACCCTGCATACTGCACAGCAGAGAGGCACCCAGCCAGCAGCCGTAGAAGGGCGCGGTGCGGATGGCACTCAGGCGGCTTGCAGGCTTGCCGAAGTCCTCGTCGTTCTGCTTATCGTACAGCTCGTTGTAGCGGGCAACGGTGGCTACAAAGTTGTCCTTGTCAGCACCGGTAAAGCCCATCTTGTCGGCAAGCTCTTCAATGGTGTCCGCCTTCATGATCAGGCCCTCACCCTCGTACTGCTCCAGCTGACCTTCCATCATGCCGGGGATGTAACGGGTCAGTGCAGAGCAACCGATGGTGTGGAAGCGATCTACGTCGCTGCGGAAGTTTGCATCGTGGATCATGGCATAAACGTGCCCCGGCTGCTGGAAAGAAGCATGAGAGGCATTGTCGTATTCCTGACTTTCGTTCATAAAACGCTCGCCATGGCGGTTGACCTTCAGGAAGGGCTGGCTGCCGGGGTTGTACTGACCCACAGTGCCGGGGAAGACCTTGCCGCCAAAGGCAGAGCCGTTGTCCACATAACCGGCATCCACACCGGGTGCCACCAGACCGCGGTCGAACAGCACGGGAGCAGGCTCTGCATCCAGATGTGCACCTGCCCAGATAGCGGCACGGATACCATAGCCCTTGTCAGCAGGGGTATAGGAGCAGGCAGTGGTCACGCTGGTGCCCAGCGGGTCCAGCTGCTCCATCATGTAGGGATTGCCTGCATAGCCGCCACAGGCCAGCAGCACGCCCTTGGCTGCGTTGATGCGGATGAAGTGGTCGTCGGCAGTGCTCTGGGCGATAACGCCGGTGATGCGGCCGTCGGCATCCTTTTCCAGCTTGGCAAGGCCGGTGTTAAAGTCGATGCTGTAGCCCTTGCTCTCGATATACTCCTGAAATACCACGTTGCGGGGCTTTTCGGCGCTGCTGTAGTCGACCTGCTGCACAGGGAACATCAGCTTGCTCTGGCTCACCTGCGTATCATCCGGCCATTTGGCTTCATCGCCGGAGGTCAGGTTGCATACATAGTTGTAGGGCTCGCTTTCCAGAATGCCGGAAACAAAATCGTGCATGGCGGCAGACTCATTGATCCAGGTCTTAACTACGCGCTGGTCGCAGCGACCGCCCATGGAGCGGGAGATCTCGCTCAGCAGCTCGGCGCGGTCAACAGGAGCGATGCCCTTTTTCTTTGCTTCGCTGCTGTCGATGGTGCCGTACCAGTGGCGGGTATCCATAACGGCAGAATTCTGCTCGATGATGCGGAAGCTCAGTCCGTTCTGTGCAGCATAAGCGGCTGCGCACATACCGCCGTTGCCAGCGCCCACAATGACGATATCGGTATCCCATGTCTCGGTGATGGAAGCCTCGTCGATGTCAGGCTCTTTGCCCAGCCAGTCGTTCTCATCGCCGGTGGGCAGCTGCACGCTGGAGACCACGGCCTCGCCCTTTGCCTGTGCGTAGCAGCTCTTGGCGGCCTTCATCACGGCGTCAGAGGTGATGGTGGAGCCGGAAACACCGTCGATTTCGGCAGAGCCGGCGGCCATCAGCTGCTCGCGCAGCTCATCGGCAGCGGCAGCGCCGTAGGAAGCGGTCTCGCCGGAGGTGTCCACAACCACGTCGGTGACAGCGCTGTCAGAGAAGGTCATGGTGACCTTGACGGTGGAGGAGATACCCTCGGCAGTGCCCTCGTAGGTGCCGGGGATGTACTGGCCGGCAGCACCGGAAGTGGAAGCGGAAGCAGAGCCGGAAGCGGCATTGCAGGCAGCCAGAGCACCGGCGGTCACACCGCTCATGGCGGCAGCAGCGGCAATCTTGATAAAGCCCTTACGGGAAATCTTGTTCATAGGTACGCTCTCTTTCTTTTTGTTCCTTCTTATTGTGCAGCAAGGTGAAGGCCACTTTGCTGAATCCTTAACAATTGTAGCGTAGAAGGGTGCTGTTTACAATTCAAGTTTATTATATTATAATTAAGGAAAACCTAATGTATTGCAGGAGGAAGGAAAGAATGAACCAGAGCGCGCTGGCGGGCTTTGTAAAGATCGTGGAGCTGAACAGCTTTTCTGCGGCGGCAGAGGCGCTGTATCTTTCACAGTCGGCACTTTCGCAGCAGATCCGCACGCTGGAAGGGCAATTGCAGTTTGAGCTGTTCCAGCATGTGCCGCGCCGTGTGGTGCTGACCCCAGCGGGATGGGATTTTTACCCCAAGGCAAAGCAGCTGCTGGAATTGTACGATGAGGCGGTGCATCATGCACAGGCAGTAAAGCTGAATGCAAATCCACCCAAACGGCATCTGCTGATCGGACATCAGAATATGCCGCTGCAAATGCTGGGCTTTGACCTGTTTGCCGCTACAGGGGAGTTGAGCAACCGCTTTTCTCCTATAATGCACCGCTGTGCCAGCATAAAGGATGTCTGGAGGGCGTTGCTGAATGATGAGATCGATCTTTCATTGCAGATTGAGTGTGCAGAGATTGCGGCGCGAGGCTTGCACTTTTATCCGGCAGTGTATATGCCGGAGATCGGCGTCCCATTTCATACGCCGCCGGAGGTGCCCCGTGGATATATTACGCTGGAACAGGCGGTGCAGTATCGGTGGATGTTTGCAGAAACACCAGACCAGTCGCTGTATGAGACCGCATTGCTGCACGAGGCTGCGGGACGGCAGGCGGAGATCATTCGCAGCGTAAAAAGTGTACAATATGAACTGCCCAGTCTGATGCTGACCCCGGCAGTGTACTACCGCAGACCGGATCCTTCACAGGTGTTTATTCTGGATTGGAACAAGGGAATGCGGTTTGGTATTGTTACGAAAGCAGAGCCGGATCCGGTGGTGGAAGAATATGTGCAGCTGCTGCAGCAACAGCTGCCGTCCCTCTCGGAAAAGCTGTTCGGCTTGAAGTTGGAACCGGTGGCGGAATAAAAAAGCAAGAGCACCTGTCGTCCTCAAAAAAGGAAGGCAACAGGTGCTCTTTTTGCAGTTATATTGCGATAACAGGTGTTTAATCCACAACATCCTCGAACTGGCTGTTGTACAGATCAGCGTAGAAGCCGCCGGCCTCGATCAGCTGGTCGTGGGTGCCCTGCTCCACAATGTCGCCGTCCCGCATCACAAGGATGAGGTCGGCGTCCCGGATGGTGGAAAGGCGGTGGGCGATGACAAAGCTGGTGCGGCTCTCCATCAGGCGGTCCATGGCGGTCTGGATGCGCTGCTCGGTGCGGGTATCCACGCTGCTGGTAGCCTCGTCCAAAATCAGGATGCGGTTATCTGCCAGAATGGTGCGGGCGATGGTGAGCAGCTGCTTCTGTCCCTGACTGACGTTGGAGGCGTCCTCGTTCAGCTCCATCTGGTAGCCGCCGGGCAGGGTGCGGATAAAGTGGTCGGCGTTGGCAGCCTTTGCGGCGGCGATCACCTCTTCATCGGTGGCGTCCAGCCGGCCGTAACGGATGTTCTCCATAATGGTGCCCTTGAACAGCCATGTGTCCTGCAGCACCATGCCAAAGCCCTCGCGCAGGGCGCTGCGGTCAAAGTCCCGCACATCGTGGCCGTTCAGGGTGATGGAACCGGCATCTACATCGTAAAAGCGCATCAGCAGCTTGACCATAGTGGTCTTGCCCGCGCCGGTGGGGCCTACGATGGCTACCTTCTGGCCGGGCTGCACCGTGCAGCTGAAGTCGTGGATGACGGTCTTGTCCGGGGTGTAGCCGAAGCGCACATGGTCAAAGGTGACCTGTCCGTCAATGTCGGCGGGGTCGGCGCGGCGGGCGGGGTCGGCCAGCTGCTCTTCCTCCGGCTCGTTCAAAAACTCGAATACCCGCTCGGCGGCAGCGGCCATGCTTTGCAGCATGTTGGACACCTGCGAAAGCTGCTGGATGGGCTGGGTAAAGTTTTTGACATACTGGATAAAGGCCTGAATATCACCAATGGTGATGACCCCGTTTGCGGCAAAAATGCTGCCCACGATGGCCACCGCCACATAGCCCAAGTTGCCCACAAAGTTCATGATGGGCATCATCAGGCCGGAGAGAAACTGGCTCTTCCATGCGGATTCGTACAGCTTATCGTTGGCGGCGTTGAAGTCTGCCAGCACCACGGCCTCCCGGTTGAAGGCCTTGACCACGTTGTGACCGGCGTAGACTTCCTCGACTTGACCGTTGACCACGCCCAGCGTGGCCTGCTGTGCCTTAAAGTATTTCTGGCTGAACTTGACCACCACCAGCACCAGTGCCAGCGATACCGGTAAAATCAGCAGAGCGATCAGGGTCATGCGGGGACTGATGGAAAGCATCATCACCAGCACACCGATCATGGTGGTCACGCTGGTGATCAGCTGGGTGATGCTCTGGTTCAGGCTTTGGCCCAGTGTGTCCACATCGTTGGTGATGCGGGAAAGCACCTCGCCCACGGTGCGCTTTTCAAAGTACGCCAGCGGCAGGCGGTTGATCTTTTCACTGATCTGGCGGCGGAAATCGTAGCAGACCTTCTGGGAAAGGCCGGTCATCAGCCAGCCCTGAATAAAGCTGAAAGCGCTGCTCAGCAGGTACATTCCCAGCAAAAACAGCAGAATGCGGGCGATATACACAAAATCAATGCTGCCGGTGCCGCGCAGCCGGGCGATCCAGCCGGTGGCAAGGGCGGTGGTGGCTTTTGCCAGCACCTTGGGGCCTGCAATGTTGAAGATGGTGGACAGAACAGCAAACAGCATGGCTGTCGCAAGGGGCAGCTTGTAGTGGTTCATGGTGCGGATGAGCTGCCGCAGCGTGCCTTTAAAGTCCTTGGCGCGCTCGGTAGTGGGACGTCCGGGTCTGGGCATATCACTCACCCTCCTTTTCCGTATTCAAGGTATCCAGCGCAAGCTCCTTCTGGCTCAGCTGGCTGCGGGCAATCTCCTGATATTCCGGGCAATTGACCATCAGCTGGGCATGAGTGCCCTTGCCCACCAGCCTGCCCTCGTCCAGTACAAGGATCTGGTTTGCGTGCAGCACGGTGGAAATGCGCTGTGCCACAATGATCACAGTGGCGTTGTCGGTCTGTGCCTTCAAAGCGCGGCGCAGCGTTACATCGGTCTTGTAGTCCAGCGCCGAGAAGCTGTCGTCAAACAGGTAGACCTTGGGATTTTTGGCAATTGCCCGGGCAATGGAAAGCCGCTGCTTCTGGCCGCCGGATACGTTGGAGCCGCCCTGTGCAATAGGACTTTGGTAGCTTTCGGGCTTTGCTTCGATAAAATCAGTGGCCTGCGCAATGGCAGCAGCCTTTTGCACCTGTGCGTCGGTGATATCCTCGCCGCCGAATTTCAGATTGCTGTCAATGGTGCCGCTGAACAGCACACCCTTCTGGGGCACATAGCCCAGCAGGTCGTGCAGCTGTGCCTGCGGCATCTCGCGCACGTCAATGCCGTCCACGGTCACCTTGCCGCCGGTCACATCGTAAAAACGGGGGATGAGGTTGAGCAGGGTGGACTTGCCGCAGCCGGTGGAGCCGATGATGGCGGTAGTTTCGCCGGGTTTTGCGGTAAAGCTGATGTGCTCCAGTGCATCGCTATCCGCACCGGGGTAACGGAAGCTCACATCCTCGAACTGCACAACGCCCTGCCAGTCGGTGTGCGCCTGTGCAGCTTTTGCGGTGGCTTCGTCCGGGTCGTGGATGGTGGCCTTGGTGCGGATGACCTCGTCGATACGATCCGCAGCCACACCGGCGCGGGGCAGCATGACGGCCACCATCGCCAGCATCAGGAAGGACATGACGATCTGCATGGTGTAGGTGATAAAGGCAATCATCTCACCCACCTGCATGGTGCCGGCGTCCATAGCCTTGCCGCCGAACCAGACGATGAGCAGACTGGTGCCGTTCATGATCAGGGTCATAAAGGGCATCATAGCCACCATGGCGCGGTTGGTAAACAGCTGGGTGCTCATCAGTTCCCGGTTGGCCTTATCAAAACGCTGCTCCTCAAACTTTTCGCGGCTGAAGGCGCGCACCGGCATGATGCCGGTCAAGATCTCGCGGCTGACCAGATTCAGCCGATCCACCAGCTGCTGCATCACCTTGAATTTGGGCATGGCAACGCTCATCAGGAAGAGCAGCAGCAACAAAAGCAGAGCCACATCCAGCACCACGATCCACGAAAGGCCGGAGCTGCTGCCTACAACGTGCAGCACACCGCCAATGCCCAGAATGGGCGCATAGGCCACCATGCGCAGCAGGATGACGCAGACGAACTGCACCTGCTGGATATCGTTGGTGGTGCGGGTGATGAGGGAGGCGGTGGAAAAATTCTCGATCTCCGCATTGGAAAAGCCGATAACGCTGGAGAAGGTTTCCCGGCGCAGGTCACGACCGATGGCGGCGGATACCCGGGAGGCAAGGAAGCCCACGGCCACAGCCACGGCCACCATCAGCAGGGTGAGCGCCAGCATCTGGCCGCCCACCCGGAAGAGGTAACCCATCTGCACATCCCGCGCAACACCCTGTGCCTCGTATTCCAGCTGCACCAGCAGCAAAGACTGGCTTTTCAGGTTTTCCAGCAGAGTGCTGTCCAGCTGGCTCATGGCACTGTCCAGCTGCTTTTGCAGCATACTGCGGTCAAAGCCGGGCATCTGGCTCATGGCGGCAAACTGGCTGCAAACGGTGTCCAGATCTGCTGCCGTGGGGGTGACGGTCTCAGTGTCGGTGCCCGCAGCGGCAGAGGGCATCTCGGCAAGGCCGGTCATGCCCATGCTGGTCTGCCCAGCGGGGGCGTTGGCGGCCTGTGCGGCAGCCATATACAGCACGATGTCCGGGGTGGTCACGGCATCTTCCAGTGCGGTGCGCTCGTCCTCGGTCAGGTCGGAGCGCAGCTGCAACACGCCATCGTCCTGCAGATAGTACTGGTAGGCGTTTTGCAGCTTCTGCGCGTCCTCCTCGCTCATCAGCAGGCTCAGCGCGTCCAGCGTACTCTGGCGCACCGTCTGGGGCAGGGGGCTTTCAATGCCGCCCTGCTGGATGCCGGTGTCCACGATCTTGCTGGTGTAGTCCGGCAGGGCAAGGTCGCAGTACGCCTGCACGAACAGCAGCGCGAACACCACAAGGCAGACCGCCCAGTGCCGGGCCAGCTGCTTAAAGATCTTTGTCATGGTTCGTTTCTCCCTTCGGGTCAATGTTGCGCGCGGCATTTTCCGCAAGAATGGCATCCATCAGCGCGCCGCGCAGCGCGTCCATCTGGGCTACCTGCTCCGGCTCTAACCGTGCCAGCACGCTGGCAAAGTAGTCGCGCAGAGCCTGCTCACACTGGTGGCACAGCTCATACCCTTTGGGGGTGATGCGCACCAGCGTTTTGCGGCGGTCGGCGGGGTCCGGTTCCCGCACCACAGTGCCGTCCTGCTCCATCAGTCGCAGCCCGCGCGAGACCGCCGGCAGCGGCTGACGGATCTCCCGGGCAAGGTCGGAAACGTAAATGGCACCGTCCTTTCCGTGGCAGTTGATGGAATGCAGCAGGCCCTCCAGCATATTGAAGTGGCATTTGGGGCAATCGGCCAGCGCCGCCCGCATCCCGGCCTTGGATGCCTTGCTCAGCTGCCCGATATAGTGGCACATCCCCTGAAAGCTGGGGGTGCTTGGCTCGGACATAACAGTTCCTCCTCGTTTGCATTTTTCAAATACTTAACAGCTGTTAAGTATTAACGCTTGATAAGCATATTCCTTTTGCAGCCGGATTGCAAGAGGATAGGGAAATATTAAACAAAAATTCACAAAAAACTTGTAGGCTTTGTCAATGCGCAAACCGGCTCTCGCTGCATAGAAATAAAGGACAGGCAGAAACGGAGGGTGCGGATGGAGCAGGGATTCCAAGTGTTGTTACAGGTATTTGGCGGATTGGCGCTGTTTTTATATGGGACGGACAGCCTGTGCAGGGCAGTACAGCAGGGGGCGGGCAGGCGGCTGCGCAGCCTGCTGGCGCGGTGCACCGCAAACCCGGTGGCAGGACTGCTGACCGGGGCGGCGGTCACGGCGGTGCTGCAAAGCAGCTCGGCGGTCACGGTCATGGTCATTGCCTTTCTGGCGGCGGGGCTGTTGCAGCTGCGGCGGGCGGTGCCGGTGGTGTTCGGGGCAAATATCGGCACAACGGTCACGGCGCAGTTGCTGGCGTTCCGGGTGGAAAGCTGGCGGTATCTGCTGCTGTTTGGCGGGGTGCTGCTTTGCCTGGCCTGTAAGGGCTGGCGGGGACGCTGCGTGGGCGAGACAGTGTTCGGCTTCGGACTGCTGTTCGAGGGCGTCACGGTGATGCGCAGCGCCATGGAACCGCTGCTGCAAAGCCCGCTGCTCCGGTTGGAGCTTGCCCGGGTGCAGCAAAGCCCTTTGCATGGGCTTCTGGCGGGCGTCTGCATGACACTGACAGTACAAAGCAGCTCTGCCACGGTGGCGCTGCTGCAAAGCATGGCGGCGCAGCCCGGGGCAGACGGCGTACACAGCCTGCTGGGGCTGACGGCGGCTATCCCCATTCTGCTGGGGGATAACATCGGCACAACCATCACGGCGGTGCTTGCCGCCATCGGGCAGGGAAGAGACGCCAAGCGGGTGGCGGCAGCCCACGCTATTTTTAACCTGACCGGCGCGGCGGTGTGCTGCGCACTGCTGCAGCCCTTTGCGGCACTGGTGCGGCTGTGCTCGCCCACAGGGGCAGAGTGCGCGGTGATCGCCCGGCAAATCGCCAACGCGCATACCCTGTTCAACGTACTGTGTGCGCTGGTATGGCTACCCCTGACCGGGCAGATGGTGCGGCTGGTCTGCGCGCTGCTGCCCGATAAAAATCACCCGGAAGAACGGTTGTAAACCGGAGCGGGGAATGGTATACTGAAGCAGATGATACTATTATATAAAGGATGGAATGCAATGAAACGGAAAATCGGCAGGCTGTGCATGGTGCTGGGTGCGGTGCTGATCTTATGCGCCGCCGGGCTGCTGGGCTACAACCGGTGGGATGCCGCCCGGGCAGAAAAGGCTTCGCAGGAAGTATTGGGTGAACTGGAGCAGACCATGCAAAAGACCATCACGGAGCACCGGCAGGAAAACGAGACTGCAGCCCCGCAGCCGATGCTGGACCCGGCGCAGGAGATGACCACCGTGGAGGTGGAAGGGCGTGACTACATCGGGGTGCTTTCCATCCCGGCGGCGGGGCTGGAGCTACCGGTGATGGCGCAGTGGAGCTATGCGGGGCTGAAGGTTGCCCCCGGGCGCTACAGCGGCACCACCTATGCCGATGATCTGGTGATCTGCGGCCACAACTATGCAAAGCATTTCAGCCCCATCAAGTGGCTGGCTATCGGCAGCCCGGTCTATTTTACGGATGCGAACGGTCTGCGCTGGAGCTACGAGGTGGAGAGTGTGGAGACCTTGCAGCCCACCCAAATCGAGGAGATGACCACCGCCGCCGAGACGGACAGCTGGGATATGACCCTGTTCACCTGCACCTCCGGCGGCAACGCCCGGTATGCGGTGCGTTGCGTGCGGACTGGTTATCCTGCCCGGGTGATGGACGCGGCAGAGTAATGCCGGCGCGGCGGGACGATTTGGAATGGCTTCCGCTTTGCTCTAGCCATTATCAGCGGAAAGTTTATTTTTAATATCGGGATAGCGGAGCGTCTGCGGACGCTCCGCTATCCCATTTTCACGGGAAGGGGTCGTGATGAAAAACGGCAGCTATAACGCCTGTTTCCTGCGGAAATGCGGCGCTGCGGGGGACTGCCAAAGACCCGATTTCCAAGGAAAGTGGCTGCGAACGGTGTGAGCAGACTGGGGGAGCATACGCTGCTTTTTGCGCAAAAAGTCTGCGAAAACGGTTGAAAGTCCTTTTTATGGTATCCTAAATGTGCGATACTGTGTTTACCGGGAAAGTCCCGGGTACAAAACAGACACACAGGAGGGAAACACCATGAAGGATTTTGAGTTGCGTTATGTGGGCAGTCATGTGGAGGTATACACCGGCAGTGGTGTGTTCCTGTTTTCAGCCGATACGGTGCGGGAGGCCATGGAGGAGCTGGCCGGGTAAGCAGCGACATACCGCATCCGGGAGATCATAATGTAAAATGTATGTAAAATAACGGAAAGCTTTTTGTTTGCTGCCCGGAAATATGTTGCGAAATGTGTGGAAAAAGTAACTTTCCTGTAAAATAAACCTTGTTGAGACGCCCCCTTTGATGGTATAATAAAAATAAGCGGCTTCCGGAACAGTGCGGCGCTGTGCGTGCGTAAGGTTCCGGCGGCTGTGTGCTGTAAAGGATAAAAAGGGAAGTTTCATATTAGGAGTATCGTTATGGATATCACACACATTACCTCTCTGCTGGGCGGCGTTGCGCTGTTCTTGTACGGTATGTCCATCATGGGCGCCGGACTGGAAAAGCTGGCAGGCGGCAAGATGCAGGGCGTATTGCAAAAGCTTACCTCCTCTACCATCAAAGGCGTGATCTTCGGCACACTGATCACCGGCGTCATTCAGTCGTCGGCTGGTACGGTGGTTATTTGTGTCGGTCTGGTCAACTCTGGTATCATGACACTGACGCAGTCGGTAGGCGTGATCATGGGTGCAAATATTGGTACTACGGTAACAGGTCAGTTGATCCGCATGGCGGATATCTCAGGCGAAAGCCTGTGGCTGACCTTGATCCAGCCCAAGACTTTTGCCCCTGTGGTGGCGTTTATTGGCTGCATTTTTTATGTGTTCCTGCGCAATGCCAAAAAGAAGAATATCGGTCAGATCATGCTGGGCTTCGGTATCCTGTTTACCGGCATGAGCCTGATGGATACCGGTGTGGCACCCCTGCGGGAGAGCGCAGTCTTTCAGAATCTGTTCGTCACTATGACCAACCCCATTCTGGGTGTTCTGGTGGGCGTGGTGGTCACCGTGATCATCCAGTCCTCCTCCGCCTCCGTGGGTATTTTGCAGGCACTGTCCAGCACAGGGCTTGTCACCTTCAGTTCTGCCATCCCCATCATTCTTGGTGCGCATATCGGTACGGCGTTCACCCCGCTGCTCACCATCGGCGGCTCTTCCAAGGATGGTAAGCGGGCAGCGCTCATCCACCTGTACTTCAACGTCATCGGCAGTGTGATCCTGCTGGCGCTGATCTATGCGGTGCAGTTCACCATCGGCATCCCCATGTGGGGCGATGTGATGAACAAGAGCTCCATTGCAAACATCCATACTATGTCCAGCGTGTGCGCCATGCTGCTGTTCCTGCCTTGCAGCGGGGTGCTGAGCCGCTTGGCGATGCTCACGGTGCCCAGCAGCGTGGAGGAAGCACAGGAGCTGAGCATGCCGGTGTTGGACGAGCGTCTGTACAAGAGTCCGGCTGTGGCTTTGCAGCAGGCGAAGAACGCGGTCATCAAGATGTCCCGCCGTGCCGCCCGCAACGTGGGTCTGGCTGCGCCGCTGCTTTTGAAGATGGACGAGGAGACCGTGAGTGCCATCAAGGTACGCGAGAACCTGATCGACCGCATGGAGGTGGAGATCACCAACTACCTGATCAAGCTGACAGATCAGGAGCTGGGCGACGACGAGAGCCACGCGGTGACCGAGCTGCTGAATTTTGTCACCGAGTTCGAGCGCATTGGCGACTATGCCGTGAACATCATGGAAAAGGCCGAGGAACTGTACGATAAGGAAGCCAGCTTCAGCGAGAGCGCCCAAAAGGAGCTGCAACTGCTGGACGCTGCATTGGAGCGCATTCTGGCGCTGACGGACGAGGCCTTTGAAAACGATGATACCCAGAAGGCTGCACAGGTGGAGCCGCTGGAGGAGATCATTGATGTGATGGTGGAGCGTCTGCGCGACCAGCACATCCGCCGCCTGAAGGACGGCATTTGCTCCATCGACACCGGCGTGGTGTTCCTCGATGTGCTGAACAACGCCGAGCGTATCTCCGACCACTGCTCCAACATCGCAGTGCGCATGGTGGGCATGGAGGCCGGCGATGATTACGACTCCCACACCCTGAAAAGCATTATGCACCACAACCCCAGCAAGGACTATATGCTGGAGTACGAGCAGTGCCGCAAGGAATACCTTGTGCCGCTGGAAGAAATGGAAGCCTGAATCATATAAATGCAATGAGCCGCTGCACATCATGCAGCGGCTCATTGCATTTATTCCCCTAGATCCTCCAGCAGCAAGTCCAGCTCCCGGGGGCTGTTGACCACAAGCCCGCGCTTGATGCGCAGGGCATCATTTTCCGGTAGAAGATTGGTGTAGATACCGGTCACGCGGATCAAAGTGCCCGGGGTGCCGTCGGCGCGGCAGGTGTATACCGCCACCCGTCCGCCGCTGTCCCGCAGGCAATAGCGGGCGGCGTCCGTCTGGGGCACTGCCTGTGCGGCAAGGCTCAGGGGAGAGGCGGGGTCGGTCTCGGACCCGGCAGGGGTTTGGGATAGCGGCAGCTTTGGCAGCGCCATCCAGAACAGACTGAATACAATGGTGAATACGCAAAGCCCGTAGAACAGGCAGACAGACAGCTTGCGCATAAAAAACACTCCCTTTCTCTGCAAGTATGCCCCGTTTGGGCGGGAGACAGACAATTTTCACACGCAGATACTGTACTTTCCACAAGAGAGTGTGTTATACTATTTATATCTGCTCAGCGCACAAAGATTGGTTCTTGCCCGGCTGAGGCGTGCGTGCTATAATATGGTATTGCAGTTTGAAGTTTCGTGTCACAAACGATGTGGATAAAACCCGGCGCAGCAATGCCCGGCAACAGTCTTGAAATGTCAGGAGGCGATCCCTATCTCCAACAATGAGATGAGAAAGATCCATCGGAGCGGCGAGGAACAGCCTGCCCGCCCGATGGGACGTAAGGTCAATGTTTCCCAGAGCCGCCGCGAGGCACGCCCCGCAGCGGAAAACCGTACCCGCGCACCCAAGGCACCCAAAAGCCCCAAGCCGCCGAAGGAAAAGAGCAAACACCCCCTTCTGCGGTTCATCGGCCGCACCCTTGCTACGGTGCTCTGCCTTGGCATCATGCTGGGCAGCGTGGTGGCCGTGGGCATGGTGTTCTATGTGGTGCAGGCTACTGCCAACGACGGCGACCTGCTGGACTTGGACAACATCCAGTTGAGCCAGTCCAGTATGGTGGTAGCTACCGACCCGGACACCGGCGCACAGGTGGAGTATGCCACCCTGCGCTCCTCCAACAGCCACCGCGTATGGGCGGATCTGGAGCAGATCCCTTCCAACTTGCAGTATGCGTTCATCTGCACCGAGGATAAGGACTTCTACTCAGAGCCCGGCGTCAACTTCAAGCGTACCATCGGCGCAATGATCAACGAGTATCTGCTGCCCATCTACAGCTCCAAGCAGGGCGCATCCACGCTGGAGCAACAGCTCATCAAGAACCTGACCGATGACAACAGTGCCAGCGGTATCAATGGTGCACTGCGCAAGGTACGCGAGATCTACCGCGCCCTCTGCCTGAGCCGCAGCTACTCCAAGGAGACCATTCTGGAAGCCTATCTGAATACCATCAGCTTTACCGGCACTATTCAGGGTGTGCAGACGGCGGCCAACGAGTACTTCAACAAGGACGTCAGCCAGCTGAGCCTGTGGGAGTGCGCCACCATTGCCTCTATTACCAAAAACCCCACCAACTATAACCCCTACACGAACCCCGAAAACCTGATCAACCGCCGCAACTTCATTATGTACAATATGTGGCAGCAGGGCGTGATCAGCGAGGAGGACTACCGCAACGGTGCTGCGCAGCCCCTTGTGCTGGCCGAAGAGGACAGCGGCAAAAAGCCCAGTACCGTCACCTCCTACTTCACCGATGCACTGTTCAACGAGGTCGTGCAGGACATCATGGCCAAGGAGGGCATCAGCGAGTCCGAGGCGCAGAAGCTGCTCTACACCGGCGGCTTTACTATTGAAGCAACAGTCAACACCAAGCTGCAGTCCCAGATGGAAAACCTGATGCTGAACACCGATGATGCCTACTTCCCGGCGGGCTGGCATGAGGAAGAGGTCACCTCCATTTCGGACGATGATGTGCAGGTGTTCAACGAGGACGGCACCCCCAAGACCCGCACAGGTGAGGACGGCACCGTCTACTATTACCGCAACGTGCGCACGCAGGCTGCTATGGTCACGCTGGACTATGACGGCAATGTGCTGGCTATTGTGGGCGGCTTGGGCGAAAAGACCAAGAGCCTTTCCCTGAACCGCGCCTACAACGTGGAGCGGCAGACCGGTTCTACCATCAAGCCCATCGGCGCCTATGCACTGGGCATTGAGTACGGTCTGGTCAACTGGTCCACCATGCTCAACAACTCCCCCCTGTACCAGAAGCAGGATATGATCATCCGGGACGAGGATTATTGCCGCAAGAACGGCCTGATGGGCCTCTCCGACAAGCAGCTCCGCGCTTACCCCAACGCATGGCGCAGCTGGCCGCGCAACTACGGCGGCGACTACGGCGATGGCAGCGATCTCCCGCTGTGGAACGGCCTTGCCCGCTCGCTGAACACCATCGCGGTGCGTGTGGGCGACCTTGTGGGCGCAAGCAATATCTTCAACTTCGTCTACAACACCTTGCAGCTGAATACGCTGGACCCCACCAACGACGTGGGTCTGGCGCAGATGGTCATGGGCAGCCAGACCAAGGGCGTTACCCCCATGGCACTGGCCGCAGCTTTCCAGATCTTTTATGATGGCGAGTACACCACCCCGCACCTGTACACCCGTGTGCTGGACCGGGACGGCAACATCTATCTGGAAAATAACGCCACCAGCTATCAGGCACTGACCCCCGATACCGCTTATGTCATGAACCGCCTGCTGAAGAACGTTCTGTTCTCCAGCGTAGGTACTGCCAGCGGTCGTTATCCCAACTCCAACGGCATGGAAGCTTTTGGTAAGACCGGTACTGCCAGCGACGAAAAGGACTTGTGGTTCGTGGGCGGCACGCCCTACTATGTCACCGCTGTGTGGTGGGGCTACGATGCACCTTACGATATGACCAAGACCCTGTCCAAGCAGCAGGCCAAGACCCGCACCTGTGTGACCGCGTGGAAGGCACTGATGGAGCAGGCACAGGCAGACCTGCCCTATAAGGCATTCCCCACCTCCGCAGGCGTGGTGGAGCGCCGCTACTGCACCCAGAGCGGCCTTCTGGCCGGTGCGGGCTGCCCGAGCACTGCCGTGGGCTACTACCGTGCCGATGACCTGCCCGATACCTGCACCTATTCCCACGCAGCCCCGCAGGCTGCTGCCCCTACCGAGAACACAGACGATGCTGCGCCCACCCAACCGGTCGTTCCCACCGATACCAGTGCGCTGGATACGGAATAAGGGCAAAAATCGTACTTTTTCGCCCCTTTGCTGAAAAATCCGGCAAGGACAGGGCGCGCTTTACAAGACAAAACTGGACAAAGTGACAAAATAGCATCCGGGCTCTTGCATTGCAGGGGTTCGGATGCTATTATATTTTCTGCAAGAACACTTGTGTTTGAGAGGTGAACAAGTTGGAACGCCGTTTTTATCTGGTGGATGCGCAGGTGCTGCCGGAGGTCTTTCTCAAGGTGGTACGCGCCAAGGAGCTGCTGGCCAGCGGGGAGGCCCGCAGCATTTCGGCTGCGACCCGTGCGGTAGAGCTTTCGCGCAGCGCATTTTATAAGTATAAGGATTGTATCTTTGATTCCGAGAATGGTCGTGAGGTCATCACGGTCATGGCCACCCTGCGGGACGAGACCGGCGCGCTGCAAAGCCTTCTGGCTGGCATCAGCGCCGCAGGTGCCAGCATTGTGACCATCAACCAGTCCACCCCGGAAAACGGGGCTGCGCTGGTGGCGGTCACCATCCGCACCGATACCATGCAGATGTCCCCGGAGGAATTGACCGAAAAGCTTTCGCGCCAGCGCATGGTCGTGGGTGTGCGCTGTGGGTATAACCTGTAACAAAACAGGAAACGAGGGAAAGAGAGTATGGCTAAAATTGCAATTCTGGGCTTTGGCACGGTGGGCAGCGGCGTATACGAGGTGCTGTGCCGCAATGCAGCAAGTGTCTCCCGCCGGGCTGGCGAACCGGTGGAGGTAAAGTACATTCTGGACCCGAAAGACTTTACCGGCAACCCGGTGGAGCCTTTGGTGGTGAAGAGCATTGACGTGATCCTGCAGGACCCGGAGATCCGGGTGGTGGTGGAGACCATCGGCGGCACCCGCTTTGCCTACCCCTACGTCAAGGCGTGTCTGGAGAGCGGCCGCAGCGTGTGCACCTCCAACAAGGAGATGGTGGCAACCTACGGCGCAGAGCTGCTGGCACTGGCCAAGGAGCACGACTGTGCTTTCCTGTTCGAAGCCTCTGTGGGCGGCGGTACGCCCATCATCACCCCCATGCACCAGTGCCTGGCGGCTAACGTCATCACCGAGGTGGAGGGCATCGTGAACGGCACCACCAACTTCATGCTCACCAAGATGGTGCGGGAGGGCCTTGATTTTGAGGATGCGCTGCACATTGCGCAGGAGCTGGGCTACGCCGAAACCAAGGACCCCAGCGATGACGTGGACGGCCGCGACGCCTGCCGCAAGATCGCCATTCTGTCCTCCATGGTGTGCGGCCACCAGATCTATCCCCAGAACATTCCCACCCGGGGCATCCGGGCCATCACCGCCGCCGATGTTGCCAGTGCCGAAAAGTTGGGCTGCGTCATCAAGCTGATCGCATGGATGAAGCTTGGCAAGGACGGCAGCGTGGCCGCCGGTGTAGAGCCGTGTCTGGTGCCCAAGGCAAACCAGCTGGCCAGCGTGGACGATGTTTTCAATGCGGTGCTGGTCAAGGGCGATATGCTGGGCGATGTGGTGTTCTACGGCAAGGGCGCAGGCAAGCTGCCCACCGCCAGCGCTGTGGTGGCAGACGTTGTGGATGCCCTGAAAAATGGCGCACAGGTGCACGACAGCCTGTTCTGGCAGCCTGCGGACCCGGTGGACGGCATGCTCACCGACCCGGCTCCTGCTGCATATTATGTGCGTGTGGCGGGCATTGCACCCGCTGTGGTGGAAGCCATCTACGGCTACGGCAAGGTGGTGGATGAGCGGTACGAGGGCTGCGCCTACTTTGTGGAGCGCGCCGACGAGCGTGCGCTGGCCGAGGCCGCGCGCAAGGTGGAGGCCGTGGGCGGCAGCGTGAAGCTGGTGCTCAAGCGTCTGCCTGAGGAAGTGTAACGGAAAGGAACTGCGGCAATGAAGATCAAGGTTTCGGTCCCTGCCACCAGCGCCAACGTAGGCTCCGGCTTCGATGCGCTGGGTCTGGCAGTTACCCTGTACAACACGGTCACCTTTGAGGACAGCGAGGTGCTGGAGATCTCGGCATCGGATGGCACCCGCATCCCCCGGGGCGAGTCGAATCTCGTGTACCGCTCCGCCAAGGGTCTGTTCGAAAAAGTTGGCAAGCAGATCCCGCCCCTTAAGATCACCCAGACGAACCCCATCCCCATGGCACGCGGTCTGGGCTCTTCTTCGGCCTGCATCATTGCGGGTCTGCTGGGCGCCAACCGGATGCTGGGCGATGTGCTCAACACGCAGGAGTTGCTCACGCTGGCAACTGCCATCGAGGGACACCCCGATAATGTGGCTCCGGCCCTGCTGGGCGGCCTGACCAGCAGCGTGTTTGAGGACGGCAAGGTGTATTCGGTCAAGCGGAATGTAGATGAAAGCCTTTGCTTTGCCGCCATCGTGCCGGACTACAAGCTGCTGACCGAGGCAGCCCGCGCGGCCCTGCCCAAGGAAGTATCCCATAAGGACGCGGTGTATAACCTGTCCCGTGCGGCGTTGGTGCCCGCAGCCTTTTGCGAGGGACGGCACGACCTGCTGGCTATTGCCACCGAGGATAAGCTGCACCAGCAGTACCGCATGCCCCTGATGCCCGGCTCCCGCGAGGTATTCGATATGGCGCGGCTGTGCGGCGCAAAGGCCGTGTATGTGTCCGGTGCAGGCAGCACGGTCATGGCTGTGGCCGAAAAGGCCGAGGCCGAAAAGTTCTATTCCAAGCTGGAAAAAGGTCTGGAGCTGCTGGAAGGTCTGGACGGATGTGAAGCATTTACACTGTTGCAGCTGGATGCCGATAACACCGGCGCGACTGTGGAATGATAAACGGGTAAGGGAAGTGCAAGAACGCTTCCGCCCGGCAAGCCCCCGCAAACGCGGGGCGTAAAGAGGAGAGTGACAAGATATGGCGTTGATCGTACAGAAATTCGGCGGTTCTTCCGTAAAGGACCGTGACCGTATCTTCAACGTTGCGCGGATCGTGGCCAACACCCACAACGCGGGCAATGACGTAGTGGTGGTGGTCTCCGCACAGGGCGACACCACCGATGACCTGATCGCCAAGGCAGGGGAGATCACCCATAACCCCTCGGCGCGTGAGATGGATATGCTGCTGGCCTCCGGCGAGCAGATCAGCATCGCACTGCTGGCCATGGCGCTGAACGAGCTGGGCTGCCATGCCATCAGCCTAACCGGCTGGCAGGCGGGCTTCCGCACCGACCGTGCCTACACCAAGGCGCGCATCACCCGGTTGGAGACCGAGCGGATCTCCTCCGAGCTGGAGCGCAACCGCGTGGTGGTAGTGGCAGGCTTCCAGGGCTTGAACAAGCTGGACGATATCACCACGCTGGGACGCGGCGGCTCCGATACCAGTGCTGTGGCCATTGCTGCTGCTCTGCACGCTGACCGCTGCCAGATCTACACGGATGTGGAGGGCGTTTATACCGCCGACCCGCGCAAGGTGCGCAACACACGCAAGCTGGAAGAGATTACCTTTGACGAGATGCTGGAGCTGGCATCTCTGGGCGCACAGGTGCTGAACAACCGCAGCGTGGAACTGGCCAAAAAGTACAATGTGGAGCTGGAGGTGCTCTCCAGCCTGAACCCCATCCCGGGTACGGTGGTTAAGGAGGTTACAAAGGACATGGAAGGTATGCTGATTAAGGGTGTTGCCAAGGACACCGATGTTGCTGTTATCACGATTCTCAACGTTCCCGATGAGCCGGGCATGAGCTTTAAGATCTTTGGTCTGCTGGCACAGAAGAACATCAACGTGGACATCATCCTGCAGTCCACCGGCCGCGACGGCAAAAAGGACATCAGCTTTACCTGTGCCGAGGGCGAAGCCGAGGTGGCTATGCGTGTGCTGAAGGACAGCGCACACTTCAGCAATGTCAGTGTGGACACCACCTGCGCCAAGGTCTCCATCGTGGGTGCCGGTATGCAGAGCCACAGCGGCGTTGCTTCCAAGATGTTCGAGGCACTGTCCAACAACAATATCAACATCAAGATGATCTCCACCAGCGAAATCAAGATCTCCTGCATCATCGACCGTGCAGACGCCGACAAGGCTGTCAGCGCCATCCACGATATGCTGTTTGACTGATCTGCGTAAAATTTTTAGTTATGGCCTGTCTGCTCCCTGCCGGGGGCGGGCGGGTCATAATTTTTTTACACACGGCGGCGTTTACACAAATTGCAAAGGGGTGTATAATATAGTTTGAATCTGTGCGGCGCACCGGCGCTGCAACTATGCCGAAAAGGAGCCCCGCCGCATGAGTGAACCCACCCGTACCTCCAGAGCGCCTGCCGATAAGCGCCTGACCTATCAACAATGGAAGCGCCGCAAAATGCTGCGGCTGGCCCGCAACTGGGTACTGTTTCTGGCTGGCTGCGCTGCGGTGGTGGCGCTGCTGACCGGCGGCATCCTGTGGCTGCTGCCCAAGGTGCACGGCCTGCTGGCCGGGCCAAAGGTGTTTGCAGCCAGCGTGTATGACGGCACGGATTATGTATTCGATGCCGCAGACGCGCGGCTTACGTTGGTGAACGCCAACCTGCCTTATGCCGCCGAGCCCGCCCCGCTGCTGGACACCGCCGACGAGGCCACCGGCCAGCAGCTGGAAGCGGAAGCCGCCATGCAGTACCGCAGTATGGTCGCTGCCGCGCAGGCAGATGGCATCAGCCTGACCCTTGTGGCGGGTTATCAGGACGCCGACACCCGGCAGGCTGCCTATGAAGCCCGGGTGCAGACCTACCGCGATAAGCGCAAGAGCGAAGAAGAAGCCGCCCGTCTGGCGGCTTCCATCCAGCCCGCCGCCAACGCCAACGAGCATGGCACCGGCTACGCGGCAGATATCCTCAGTGCGGACGACCCGCAGCAGAATACCAGCTTTGCCGAGACCCGCGCCTACGAGTGGCTTACGGCCTACGCCGCGGAATACGGCTTTATCCTGCGCTACCCGCAGGACAGACAGGCCGCCACCGGCATCGTGTTCGAGCCGTGGCACTGGCGCTATGTGGGGGTGGAAAACGCCCTTGCCATCCGCGCCAGCGGCCTGAGCTTGGAAGAGTTCATCGCCCTGCAGCGGGCAGACTGAATCAAATGCTCTGTGCGCGGCACAGAGAGAAGGGAACTATCATTGGAACGTACTCTCATTGCACCGGGCGTGCATCTTTCCTGCGACCCGGCTTCTAAATTCAACCGCTGCCGCATCAGCATCCACTTTGCCTTTCCGGCAGAGCGTAAAACGGCCACTGCCCATGCGCTTTTGCCGCTGGTGATGGAGCGCGGCTATGCGGACTGCCCGGATATGACCCGGCTGACCAAAAAGCTGGCAAAGCTCTACGGTGCAGACTTGACCGTGGACGCCCGCCCTATGGGCTGCAACCACAACCTCTGCGTCAGTGTGACCGGCATCAAGGATGCCTTTGCGCTGGAAGGCGAGGCGCTGACCGCCGAGTATACCAAAATTGCGCTGGGTGCGGCCTTCCATCCGTATTTTGTGGACGGCTACTTTGACCCGCAGGCCGTCAGCATTGAAAAGCAGATGCTGAAAAAGGGCCTTGAGGACGAGATCAACGATAAACGTATCTACTGCCTGCATCAGGCCAACCGGGAATTTTTTGGCGACAGCCCGGCGGGCGTGCGGCAGGAGGGTTATCTGGAAGAGGTGGACGGCCTTACCCCCGCCATGCTGACCGCCGCTTATCAGCAGATGCTGCGCACCGCCAACATCGAGCTGCTGGTGCTGGGCTGCGACGCCGCCCAGACCGCCGCCATCCAGGATGCTTTGCTGGCAGAGCTTGCCGGCATCGACCGCGCCCCGCTGCCGCTGGTGGAAAACATGGCCATGCCCACCATTGCACCGGTGCACAAGATCGAAAACTACGATATGGTGCAGGCAAAGCTGTGTATGCTGTTCACACTGGGGCAGCCCATGCAGCCGCAGCAGCTGGCTGCCGTGCGCCTTGCCATGGCGCTGTACGGCGGCAGCGTGACCAGCCGCCTGTTCCTCAATGTGCGGGAACGGGACCATCTGTGCTACTACTGCTCCTCCTCCTTCCAGAGCTTTACCGGCAGCATGGCGGTGAACAGCGGTGTGGAGCACGCCGATGCCGCCCGCGCAGAACAGGCGATTTTGAAGGAACTTGCCGACCTGTGCACCGGTCCCATTACCGATGAAGAATTTGAGGACTGCCGCCGGGGTTTGCTCAGCGGCATGAACGGGGTAGAGGACAGTCTTGGCGGCATCGAGAGCTGGTACTACATCGAGGTGCTGCGCGCCGGTGCCAACAGCGCTGCGCTTATCCAAAGCCCGGAACAGGCACGCAGCGCCCTGCGCGCCGTGACCAAAGACGAGGTGCGGGATATCCTGCGCCGCCTGACCCTCTCGGTCAGCTATCTGCTTACAAAGGAGGATGCTGCCCATGCCGCAGAATAACCAGACCCTGCTGGAAAAGACCGTGGCCGACCAGTGGCAGACCCTGCCCTCCGGCCTGACGGTGCTGGTGCGCCCCATGCCGGGCTATTCCAGCACCCATGTGATCTATGCCACCAAGTTCGGCTCCATCGACCGGGATTTCTGCCTGAACGGGCAAACGGTGCATCTGCCGGCAGGCGTGGCGCATTTTCTGGAGCACAAGATGTTTGAGGACGAGGACGGTGACGCCTTTGCCAAGTACGCAAAGACGGGTGCCAACGCCAACGCCTTTACCAGCTTTGACCGCACCTGCTACCTGTTCACGGCCACCCAGCAGTTGGACGAAAGTCTGGACGTGCTGCTGGGCATGGTAGGCCACCCCTACTTTACCGAGCAGACCATCGCCAAGGAGCAGGGCATCATCGGGCAGGAGATCAAAATGTACGATGACAGCCCGGATTGGCGGCTCATCACCGGCCTGTTCGAGTGCCTGTACCACAGCCACCCCATCCGCAGCGACATCGCGGGCACGGTGGAGAGCATTGCCGAGATTACGCCCGCCATGCTGTACGACAGCTGCAAGGCCTTTTATGCTCCGGGCAATATGGTGCTGGCTGCGGCCGGCAACACCACCATGGAGCAGATTTTGGCCGCCTGTGAGCGGCACGGTCTGATGGAGCCCCGCCCGGTGCAGAAGGTGCAGCGGCTGTGGGCACCGGAGCCCATGACCCTTGCCGCCACGGAAAAAACGCTGACCATGCCGGTCTCCAAGCCCTGCTTCGGCGTGGGCTTTAAGGAAGAGCCGCTGCCTGCGGATGATCTGCGCACCGAGGCGCTGTACGACCTTGTGCTCAGCTGCATCGTGGGCGGAATGTCGCCCTTGTACCGCCGCCTGTACGACGAGGGTCTTGTGAACCCCGGCTTTGGCGGTGAGGTGCTGCGGGTGGACGGCTGCTGCTGCATCCTGTTCACCGGCGAGAGCGATGTGCCGGACACCGTGCGCCAGCTGCTGCTGGACGAGATCGCCCGGGTACGCGCCGCCGGTGTGGACAGGGAAGTGTTTACCCTGTGCAAGAACGAAAAATACGGTCAGCTGATCGAAAATCTGGAAAACGTGGAGGACTCCGCCAGCCAGATGGCAGACTTTGCCCTCAGCGGCCAGACGGTGGCGCAGCAGATCTCCATGCTGGCTGGGCTGACCGCAGAGGATGCGGACGCTGCCTTGCAGCACATCCTGTGCACCGACCGCATGGCTACCATGTACATTCAGCCGGATGGTACGGCGCAGGCGGCAGAAGAGGACGAGGAGGAAGAAGAATGACAAATCTGGTACAGTTCCCGGGTCTGGGACTGAGTTTTCACCTGAACCGCGTGGCCTTTACCATCGGCGGGGTCAGCATCTACTGGTACGGCGTGTGCATTGCGGTGGGTCTGTGTCTGGCGCTGGTCTTTGCCTTCCGGCACAGCATCGAGTTCGGCGTAGACCCGGACAGCATGGTGGACGTCATCCTTATTGGCGTAGTGCTTGGCATCATCAGCGCCCGCGCCTACTATGTGGCCATGGCACCTTTTAAATATGAGAGCATCTGGGAGATGATCGCCATCCGCGATGGCGGCCTTGCCATCTACGGCGGCATCATCGGCGGCTTTTTGTTCGGCGGTCTGGCCTGTAAGTGGCGGGGCGTGCCGGTGTTGCCCATGTTTGACCTGACTGCTATGGGCTTTCTTATCGGGCAGGGCTGCGGCCGCTGGGGCAACTTTTTCAATCAGGAGGCCTTTGGCTGCAACACCACCCTGCCGTGGGGTATGTACAGCGAGGCCACTCGCGCCTACCTGATGAGCAGCACGGTCACGGTGCCCAAGGGTATGGTCATCGACCCCAACCTGCCGGTGCACCCCACCTTTTTGTACGAGAGCATCTGGTGCTTTGTGGGCTTCTTCCTGCTGTTCCGCTACATCAAAAAGCGCAAGTTCAACGGCGACATCACCCTGCGGTATCTGGTGTGGTACGGTGCAGGCCGTTTCTGGATCGAGGGGCTGCGCACCGACAGCCTGATGCTGGTGCCCTCCATCGGGCTGCGGGCTTCCCAGCTGGTGGCAGGCATCGCCGTGGTGGCTGGCATTGCGGCAGAGGTGTACTTTACCCGCAAGCTCAAGGACAAGCCCCTGTTTGTGCCGCTGGCGCTGAACGCCGAGAACAAGGCGGCTCAAAAGAAGCTGGACGGTCCCATCTCCTTTGCAGGTAAGGACACCCAGTTGCTGGCCTCCAGCCCGCGCAAGCTGTTTTTGGAAAAGACCGAGGCCTATAATGCGCAGGTAAAAGCCGCCATAGAACAGGCCGGGCAGAAAAAAGCGTAAAAATCTGCGCAAAAAGGGAAATTTCCTCTTGCAATCCGGTTTGGTTTTTGCTATAATATTCTAGCCGCATGGTGTGGGCGCCTGAAATGGCCCGCTGTAAGGGTCTGCCTTTACGACCAGCGAGTACAACGAAAAGGAATGAACAAAATGTACGCAATCATTGTTACCGGCGGTAAGCAGTACCGCGTGGAGCAGGGCGACATCGTCTACATTGAAAAGCTGGACGTTGAGGCCGACTCCGAAGTGAAGTTTGATCAGGTTCTCGCTATTGGCGAGGAGGGTTCTGTGAAGGTTGGCGCTCCTGTTGTTGAGGGTGCTACCGTTTCTGCCAAGGTCATCAAGAATGGCAAGGGCAAGAAGCTGAACATCATCACCTATCGCGCAAAGAAGCACAGTGCTCGCCGTATGGGCCATCGTCAGCCCTACACCAAGGTTGAGATCACTGCGATCAACGGCTAAGGAGGTAAATTACAATGGCACATAAAAAGGGCGTAGGCAGCACCAAGAACGGCCGCGATTCCGCAGCACAGCGTCTGGGCACCAAGCGTGCAGACGGTCAGTTCGTTCTGGCCGGCAACATCCTGGTTCGTCAGCGTGGCACCCACATCATGCCGGGTGAGAACGTTGGCAAGGGCAGCGATGATACCCTGTTTGCTCTGGTGGACGGCACCGTCCGTTTCGAGCGCGTGGGCAAGAGCGGCAAGAAGTGCAGCGTTAAGCAGTAACTTCTTTCTGAATAACTGCAATCGTAGAGCCGGACCCTCGTGGCCCGGCTCTTTTTGATGAAATAAGGCTATGCGTTCGTGTAGCGCTGTTTGCAAGCCTTCCCCCGGTCGGGGGAAGGTGGCACGAAGTGCCGGATGAGGGCGCTGAAACGCAAAGGCCTATAAAGCTAAGGAGGGGCTGTATGGCAGCACAGACTAACTTTATCGACATCGCCACGATATGGCTCCATGCGGGCAAGGGCGGCGATGGCGCGGTGAGCTTCCACCGCGAAAAATTCGTGGCCGCAGGCGGCCCGGACGGCGGCGACGGCGGACGGGGCGGCGACATCATCTTTGTGGCGGACGACCATCTGTCCACCCTGATGGATTTCCGCTATAAACGCAAGTATGTGGCCCCGGAGGGCGGCAAGGGCGGCGCAAGCCTGTGCCACGGCAAAAATGCCGAAAATCTGGTCATCAAGGTGCCGCTGGGCACCGTGATCAAGGACGCCGAGAGCGGCCTTGTTATCGCAGACCTGTCCGACCACACCCCGGTCACCATTGCTAAGGGTGGCCGCGGCGGCTACGGCAACGCACACTTTGCTACCCCCACCCGCCAGATCCCCAAGTTTGCAAAGCCCGGTATGCCCGGCGAGGATCTGCAGGTGACGCTGGAACTGAAGCTGATCGCGGACGTGGGTCTGATCGGCTTCCCCAATGTGGGCAAGTCCACCCTCATCTCCACCATCAGCGCGGCAAAGCCCAAGATCGCAAACTACCACTTTACCACCCTTGTGCCTACGCTGGGCGTTGTGTCGGTGGGCGAGGGCGCAAGCTTTGTCTGCGCCGACATCCCCGGCCTGATCGAGGGTGCCAGCGAGGGCATCGGTCTGGGCCACGATTTCCTGCGCCATGTGGAGCGCTGCCGCCTGCTGCTGCACGTCGTTGACGTTTCCGGCAGTGAGTGCCGTGATCCCATCGAGGACTTTGAAAAGATCAACGAGGAGCTGGCAAAGTTCAGCCCCGTGCTGGCCGAGCGTCCGCAGATCGTGGTGGGCAACAAGTGCGACCTTGCCACCGAGGAGCAGATCGAGATCTTCCGCCAGTATGTAGAGGGCAAAGGCCTGACCTTCGTACCCATCTCTGCCGCCACCATGCAGGGCGTCAAGCAGCTGCCGGGGCTCGTGTACAACCGTCTCAAGGATATCCCGCAGGTGCCGGTGTTCACCCCCGAGTACAAAAAGCCGGAGGCCAAGAAGAATGGCCGCGACTTCACCATCCAGCGCATGGAAGCCCATGTGTGGAGTGTGGATGCCCCGTGGCTGGAGTATATTCTGGCCGGCAGCAACGTGGACGACTACGAGAGTTTGCAGTTCTTCCAGCGTCAGCTGGGCGAGAGCGGCATTCTGGACGCACTGGTGCAGAAGGGCGTGGAAGAGAATGATACCATCCTTATCGGCGAGTATCAGTTCGACTATATCTTCTAAGGATAAAGCAGCATGAACGAATCAGAAAAAATCGACCCGCGGGAGCTCAGCCCGCTGGCGCTGGCCTTTGTAGGCGACAGCGTGCTGGAGCTGCTGGTGCGCCAGCGTCTGGTGGAGCACCACCGCCTTTCAGCCGGAAAGCTGAACGCCGAAAAGGTCAAGTATGTCTCTGCCAAGGCGCAGTTCAGAGAGGAGCAGCTGCTGGAGCCGCTGTTCACCGAGGACGAGCTGGCCGTATTCAAGCGCGGCCGCAACGCCAGCAAGGCCAGTGTCGCCAAGCACGCCTCCCCGGAGGAATACCGTGCCTCCACCGGCTTCGAATGTCTGTTGGGCTGGCTGTACCTGAACGGACAGCTGGAGCGTGTGCACCAGCTGTTCGAGGTGCTGTGGCAGCAGTTTGACCCTGACCAGAAATAAGAATGCGAAAGCCCGCTGCTTTCCGCACTGGAAACCAGTGGTGGAGGGCAGCGGGCTTTGCTTGTTGGCATCTGCGGTCCGTCAGATGCCACTTACGCCATCAGCGGCTGTTTTTTGCGTTGGTGGAACGGCTGTTGGTGGAGTTCTTGGCGCTCTCGTCATCAGCACCCTTGGTGTACTGGTTGGGGTGCTTGTGCTCGTTGGTTGCGCTGTTGGTGGTCTTGTTGCTGGTGCGGTTGGAGGTCTGGTTCTTGCAATTGGTACTGCGGTTCTCACTACGGTTTTCCATGGTGTGAATGCTCCTTTCGGTCGTTGCTGTGGGGGCGGGGTCGCCCTCACAGTCCATAGTGTGGCCGCAGCCGGCGGCTTTATACATCCCATGGGAGGAAAAGAATATGCCTACGGAATATTTTGAGCAGCGGGAGCGTGCCCTGCTGGGCCCGCGGTACGAGCAGCTGTATGCCGCCCCGCAGCAGACGGCAGAGCGCGGGGTCACCGTGTCGGCGCTGCGCACCACACCGGAGCAGTTTGCGCAGAGGGCAGATTTCCCGCTGGAGCCTTCACCCTTCTGCAAGGCGGCTTTTGTGGTGCATCAGCCGGATTTTAAGCCCGGGCGGCATCCGTATCACCATGCGGGTGTGTTCTACTCGCAGGAGCCCTCGGCCTCCTCGGCAGCGCCGCTGCTGGGGGTACAGCCGGGGATGCGGGTGCTGGATCTGTGTGCCGCGCCCGGCGGCAAAAGCAGCCAGCTGGCGGCGGCGCTGCAGGGACGCGGTGTGCTGGTGAGCAACGAGTATGTGGCGGCACGCGCCGAGATTTTAAAAAGCAACCTTGAGCGCATGGGTGTTTCCAACGCCGTGGTGCTCAACGAGACCCCCACCCGCATTGCCGAGGCACTGCCGGAGTTTTTTGACCGGGTGCTGGTGGACGCGCCCTGCTCCGGCGAGGGAATGTTCCGCAAGGAGCCGGTAGCGCTGCAGCAGCACTGCGAGGCGCTGGTAAAGCAGTGCGCAGAGCTGGGCGCACAGATACTGGATTGCGCGGCGGCGGCACTGGCCCCCGGCGGGCAGCTGGTGTACTCCACCTGCACCTTCGCGCCGGAGGAGGACGAAGGACAGGTGGCGGCCTTTTTGCAGCGCCACCCGGAGTTTGCACTGGCAGATGTGCTGGGCAACGTGGACTACACCTTTGGCAGCGCAGGCGAAGAGAACCGCACCGGCGGTCTGCCGCTGGATGTGAGCAAGGTGCGCCGCATCTGGCCCTGTCAGGGCGGCGAGGGGCACTTTATGGCACGGCTGGTCAAGGCGGGCACGCCCCGCACCCTGCCGGTGGAAGGGGAATACACCCCGGAGGAGCAGCTCTGGCTTACCGCTGCTGCGGAAGCGGGCAAAAAGAGCAAGGGCAAGGCTGCAAAACCTGCCAAGGCCGCAGACGCCCGCAGCACCCGCCGCGCAGACAGCCGCGCCTGCCGGGACGCCGTGCAGGGCACGAGCCGCCGCACCCGGGATACCGGGGCAGGGGAGGCCACCCCGGCGCAAAGCCTTGCCGCATGGCAGGAGTTTGCCCGGCAGTACTTCCCCGCGCTGGCGCAGCGCCCGGCTGTGGTGCACGGCGGCGGTGTGCTGCTGCCGGTCGCCTTTCCGCAGACGGGGCTTCATGTGCTGCGGGCAGGGGTGTTCGTGGGCAGTGTGCAGAAGGGACGCTTTGTACCGGAGCATCATCTGTTTACGGCCTTTGGCAACCTGTGCACGAACTGCGAGCAGCTGACCCTTGCCGACTGCCGCTGCACCGAGTACCTCTCCGGCCACGAGGTGGAAGCCCGCACTGCAGCGGACGGCTGGTGCTGCGTGACCGTGGACGGCTGGCCGCTGGGCGGCGGCAAGGTGTCCGGCGGGCGGGTGAAAAACCACTACCCCAAGGCGCTGCGGCTGCTGTAAACCGCAGATTTACACGCATCCGGGCGAAAATCGGGCTTTTCAGGCTTGAACGCGCCGGTGGATTGTGATAAAATAACAGAGTTAGATTTTGTGTGCTGCCACAAGCGGGCGACCACAGCCCGTCTGCCCGCAGGCGGAGATACCGATAAATTTAGGAGGCTCTTTCCCATGTCTGGACATAGCAAATGGAACAACATTAAGCGCAAGAAGGAAAAGACTGACGGTGCCCGTGCCAAGGTCTTTACCAAGATCGGCCGCGAGATCAGCGTTGCCGTCCGTGACGGCGGCCCCAACCCGGCTTCCAACAGCAAGCTGGCAGATCTGATCGCCAAGGCAAAGCGCATGAGCGTGCCCAACGATAACATCCAGCGTATCATCAAGAAGGCCGAGGGCGGCGACAAGACCGAGTTCGAGGCCATCACCTATGAGGGCTACGGCCCCGGCGGCGTGGCAGTCATGGTGGAGACCCTGACCGACAACCGCAACCGTACCGCTGCTGACCTGCGCCACTACTTCGATAAGAACGGCGGCAATCTGGGCGCTATGGGCTGCGTGGCCTTCCTGTTCAACCAGAAGGGCGTCATCGACATCTCTCTGGAGGATAAGGACGCCGACGAGGCCATGATGGACGCTCTGGATGCCGGTGCCGAGGACTTTGATGCCAGCGAGGACGCAGCCGAGGTCACCACCGACCCCGAGAACTACTCCGCTGTGGTCAAGGCTCTGGAGGAGAAGGGCTACGAGATCCTGTCCGACGATCTGGCCATGGTGCCCATGACCACCACCCGCCTGACCGACCCCGATCAGCTGAAGCAGATGGGCAAGCTGCTGGATTCTCTGGAAGATAACGATGACGTCCAGAACGTCTGGCATTCTCTCGAGAACGAAGAGGACCTGCCGGAATAAGCTTCCGCAAGACTCTTTACTCCTGAAATAAGACGATAAAAAGCCGCTTTTTGTGCTGGTTGGCACGAAAGGCGGCTTTTGTTTGTTATTGCTGCGTCAGCGCCTTACCTTTTGCGTAGTAGCGCTGCATTTCTTCCCGAGGAACCATATTCCCGCCGGTGGCCCAGACCAGATGGGTGGCGTTTGCCAGCGCACCGGCGGGTAGGGCGGTTTCGGTGTAAGTGCCAAGCAGCTGCCCGGGCTGGGTGAGCACCGGGCCGTACATTCCCGCCAGAGCGCTGGGTTCAAGGTAAAGATCTTCGGCGTCTGCCAGCTGCGCCAGAAGGGTGTACATCCGCTCGTCCTGCAGGGTGTAGCAGCCGCTCATAAAGGGGCGCATCAGCCCGCCCACAAAGCCGGAGGCGCGCCCCACGGCAAGACCATCGGCGGCGGTGCGGTTGTCGATGCCAAAGTCCTGCACACAAACGCTGCTGTTTTCGCCGGTAGCCATGCCCAGCATCATGCAGGGGGAGTGGGTGGGCTCGGCAAAGAAGCAATGTGCGGCATCGCCGAACAGCATCTTCAGGCCAAAGGCTACGCCGCCGGGGCCGCCGCCCACGCCGCAGGGCAGATAGGCAAAGAGCGGGTGCTCCGCGTCCACGGTGACGCCCTGCGCGTCCAGCTGCTTTTTCAGCCGTAGGGCAGCCACAGCATAGCCCAGAAAGAGGGTCTTGGAGTTTTCGTCATCCACAAAGTGGCAGTAGGGGTCACCCGCCGCCAGTTTGCGCCCCTCGGTCACAGCGATGCTGTAATCGGAGGCGTACTCTACCACATTGACGCCCCGGCTGCGGAGCAGGTCTTTTTTCCATTGCCGCGCGTCAGCGGACATGTGCACGGTGACCTGAAAGCCCAGCTTTGCGCTCATGATGCCAATGGAAAGCCCCAGATTGCCGGTGGAGCCCACCGCGATGGAATACTGCGAGAACAGCTTGCGAAAGCGCTCCTCTGCCAGCACGGCGTAGTTGTCGGCCAGATGCAGCATTCCGCTGTGCAGGGCAATGTCCTCGGCGGTTTTCAGTACCTCGTAAATGCCGCCACGCGCCTTGATGGAGCCGGAAATAGGCAGGTGACTGTCCAGTTTGACCCATACCTGCCCGGCAATGCGGGTGCCGCTGCGCTCTTCCAGCACCTTCTGCATCCGGGGAATGGGCTGAACAGGGGACTCAATGATGCCGTCCGCCGCGGCGGTCTCGGGAAAGACGGCGGCAAGGTAGGGCGCAAATCGCTCCAGCCGTGCGGCGGCGTCCTCAATGTCGGCCAAAGTCAGCGGGCAGGCAGCCGCAGCCTGTGCAAAGGGCAGCTTGTCCGGGTTTACCCATGCAGTCTCCTTCAGGGCGCAGAGGTCAGAGACCACGGGATATGTCGCGATCCAATCGGCAACAGAACGCCCGGCGATGCACTTGGCAGGTGAAACCATAGCGGATCCTCCTTTATATATAAAAGTAAAAGCAGATGGAGCGCCCCGGCGTTTTTCGCGGAGCGCTGCGTGTCTTGAATATAAAGTTTTTTACAGGAATTGTCAACCGGCTGTGCTTTGCGCTGGGCGGGTCAGAGCGCTGCGATGTGCTGACCGCAAGAACAGGAAAAGCTTGGAAAGGGAGCAGCACACTGCCCAAAAACCTTGTTAAAAAACTGGCATTTTGCCGTTTTTGTGTAAAGTATACAAGAATAAACACAAAAAAATGGCATTGTGCGTATTGCTATTTTATAACTGATATATTAGAATATAACCAAGAAGAGCGTGCAGGCGTACTGCGCGTGCCATAAGATAAATAACGACAGGAGGAACTTCTCTATGCCTATGAAAATGGGTTGGCGCTGGTATGGCGAGGGCAACGACCCCGTCACCCTGAGCGACATCAAGCAGATCCCCGGCGTGACCAGCATCGTCTGGGCACTGCACAACAAGATGCCCGGCGAGATCTGGGAAATCGACGAGATCCAGAAGGTTGCAGACCAGATCCACGCTTACGGCTTTGATATGGATGTTGTCGAGTCCGTCAACGTCCACGATGACATCAAGATCGGTCTGCCCACCCGCGACCAGTATATCGAGAACTACAAGCAGTGCATCCGCAACCTGTCCAAGTTCGGCGTCAAGGTTATCTGCTACAACTTCATGCCCATCTTCGACTGGACCCGTACCGACCTGTTCCACCCGGTAGGCGATGGCTCCACCGCACTGTTCTACGAGAAGGACAAGATCAAGGGCGATTACAAGGCGATGGCCGAGTATATCATGTCCTTCACCGAGAAGTACAACATGACCTTCCCCGGCTGGGAGCCGGAGCGCATGGCAAAGCTGGACGAGCTGTTCAAGGCCTACGCCCCTGTCACCAAGGAGAAGCTGTGGGAGAACCTGAAGTACTTCCTCGAGGCTCTGATGCCCACCTGCCACGAGTGTGACATCAAGATGGCCATCCACATGGACGATCCCCCTTGGGATATCTTTGGCCTGCCCCGCCTGCTGGTGGACGAGCCCAGCATCGACCGCTTCCTGAAGATGGTGGACGATCCGTACAACTGCCTGACCCTGTGCACCGGCAGCCTGAACGCAAACCCCAACAATAACTGTGCCGAGATCATCCGTAAGCACTGCGACCGCATTGCTTTCGGTCATGTCCGCAACATCCACCACTTCCCCAACGGCGACTTCTCTGAGGCTGCGCACCGTGACTGCTGCGGCGAGACCGGCATCATTGAGGTGATGCGCGCTTACCATGACTGCGGCTTTGAGGGCTACATCCGTCCCGACCACGGCCGTCAGCTGTGGGAGGAAGGCCCCGGCGTCTGCCGCCCCGGCTATGGCAAGTATGACCGTGCTCTGGGCATCCAGTATATGCTGGGTATCTGGGATCTGCTGGACCGTCTGGATGAAGAAAAGAAGGGCTGATGATTATGAAGCTGTCTGATATCAAAAACGGCAATCTGTCCGCCGAGTGGGCAGAAAAGGGCTACGAGCTGCCCAAATTCGACATTGAGGCCGTCAAGGCCAAGACCCACGCCGAGCCCACTTGGGTGCACTTCGGCGCCGGCAACATCTTCCGCGCTTTCCCCGCTGCCGTGCTGAACGATGCACTGAACAGCGGCAAGTACGACCGCGGCGTCATCGTGGCCGAGAGCTTCGACTACGAGATCATCGATAAGGCTTACCAGCCCTACGATAACCTGAGCCTGCTGGTCTGTCTGAAGTCCACCGGCGAGATCGAGAAGAAGGTCATCGCCTCCGTTACCGAGAGCCTGAAGGCGGACTACTCCTTCGGCGCTGACTGGGCACGTCTGGTGGAGATCTTCCAGAACCCCAGTCTGCAGATGATCTCCTTCACCATCACCGAGAAGGGCTACGGCGTTGCTCCCGCTGATCTGGAGCGCGGCCTGACCCCCGTGCTGGCCATGGGCAAGGTCACCGCTCTGCTGTACGAGCGCTTCAAGGCTGGTAAGCTGCCCCTGACCGTGCAGAGCATGGATAACTGCTCCCACAACGGCGATAAGGTCAAGACCGCTGTCCACGCCTACGCTGCAAAGTGGGTGGAGCAGGGTCTGGTGCCCGCAGAGTTCCTGGCCTATGTGCAGGACGAGACCAAGATCACCTTCCCCTGGAGCATGATCGATAAGATCACCCCGCGCCCGGACGCAAAGGTGCAGGAGATGCTGGCAAAGGACGGCTTTGAGGATAACTACACTATCGTTACCGAGAAGCACACTTTCACCGCTCCCTTCGTCAACGCCGAGGAGACCCAGTACCTGTGCATCGAGGATCACTACACCAATGGCCGTCCTCCGCTGGAACTGGGCGGTGTGCTGTACTGCGACCGCGAGACCGTGGACAAGATCGAGAAGATGAAGGTCTGCACCTGCCTGAACCCCCTGCACACTGCCATGTCCATCTATGGCTGCATGCTGGGCTACACCCTCATCTCTGCCGAGATGGCAGACGAGGATCTGCGCTCCTTTATCCAGAAGATCGGCTATATCGAGGCTATGCCCGTTGTGGTTGATCCCGGCGTGCTGAACCCCTACGAGTTCATCGGCGCTGTCATCAACCGCCGTCTGCCCAACCCCTTCATGCCAGATGCTCCCCAGCGTATCGCTACCGATACCTCTCAGAAGCTGGCTATCCGCTTCGGCGAGACCATCAAGGCTTACGAGGAGCGCGGTCTGGACAAGTCCAACCTCGTGCTGATCCCGCTGGTGCTGGCAGGCTATGCCCGCTACCTGAAGGGCATCGACGACAACGGTCAGCCCTTCGAGATCTCTCCCGATCCGCTGCTGGCTGAACTGCAGGCCATCGTCAGCCCCTTGCAGGTCAAGGAAGGCGAGCAGGACTTCAGCTGCCTGAAGGCTCTGTACAGCCGTGCCGATGTGTTCGGTGTGGATCTGTACGCCGTTGGTCTGGGCGAAAAGATCGAGGGCATGGTCAAGGAGCTGTACGCCGGTAACGGCGCAGTGCGCAAGACCCTGCACAAGTACACCCTCGCCCGCTAAAACTTTATAACGCTATTTCCGTGCCCACGCTGCGCTTTTGCTTTGCCGCAGCGTGGGTTTTTGTTTTGTGAAAATTGTTATGTAAAAATAGACTCCCGGAGCGTCCGCAGACGCTCCGGGAGTTCGAAAGAAACATAATTATTTCGCTATTCATGCGCAGAGCAAAGCGGAGCGCATGAAAAATCATCACGGTGCCCTTATTTCCGGCAGTCGTGCAGGCTGGCGGCGGGCAGGGCGCTGCTCAGCAGGCTCCATGCGGCATCCATGCTCTCGTTCAGCAGATAGGCCTGATTCTTCTGGACGTAGATGTACACCGCTTCTTTGGTGCGGTAGGCGCAGTACACGGTGTTCCAAGTGTAGCGGTTGGTGGGCTCGGTCTTGTTCTGCTCACCGGCCATCCAGACCGAAAGCCCGGCAGCGTCCAGTTCCAGCCGGTAGAAGGGGCGGGGCAGACCCAGCTTTTTGATCTGCTTGGAGAGGTTCGAAAAAAAGGTGCCGAAGTATACGGCGGGCAGACCGATGGCTACGATGGCCAGCACGGCGGTCAGCAGCCCGGCACCCTCCCGCTTGCCGATCTGGCTCAGGCAGATGCCGGCGCACACCAACAGAATGGCGGTGAACACCGCCGGGCGCTGCCAGCCCTTGTTGTGGTGCAGCAGGTCGAAAGATGCAAAATCGCGAAAGCCCTTTTCGTCCATCTGAACGGAAACACAAACATTCTGGGTCATAAAATTACCCTCCTTTTTGGGCATAGTACCACATTTACCGGCAAGAAGCAAGCAAAAGATGCACCGGCAGCGGTGCATCCGGCTTGCAAACCGCCCGCAAGGCGTGGTAGAATAAGGTACTATCTTGGGTGTATCTGAAAAGTCGAAAATTTAGTCTATTTCTACAAGCACAGCTGGATTTTGCGTTAAACAGCCTTGAAATCCACAAAGGATTCCTGCGGCTATTTGCCTTAAATCCCGCTTGTGCTTGCGAAATATTCGTCATTTTCTTTGTTTTCAGATACACCTTACGAAAAAAGGGGGAAGCTTTGCATGGAAAAGCGCAACTGGAAGCGCAGCGTTACGCTCAAGCAGCGCATGGTGCTGTGCTTGGCAGCATTTTTTGCCGCCTTTGCGTTGCAGCTTGCCCTCAACGGCTATCAGGCACGGGCAGTGCAGCAGGTGCAGGACGACCAGATGGGCAACTTTAACGCCATCAGCCGCTTTCAGGGCGGCGTGGAAAGCTCCATCAGTATTCTGGAAGCGTACCGCTGGGAGAACGGCGAGACTGAGGAAATGCTGGAAAAGCTTCAGGCAGCCTGCTCCACCAGCAACGCATGGCTGTGGCGCATCCGATCCAATATGGACGGCTTGCAGAATGTCAGTGATGAACAGTGGGTGCTGTACGGTGCGGTGGAGACCACCTACGGCAGCTACAACACCCTGCTGGAAGAGCTGGAAGGTTACCTTACCAGCGGACAGGATGCAAAGGCATCCCAGTTGTACTATAACAAGGTCTCGGTCTGCGGCGGGTATCTGAGCCAGTACACCATGCAGCTGCTGAAAGCCTCGATTCTGGACGCCCAGACTACTTACACCGAGATCTCGGAGCTGGGCGAGCGAATCGCTCTGATGCAGATCGTGGTGGTGGCACTGTGCGTGGCGCTGGGCTGCGCCTCCGGTTTGATGGTCATGCAGCTGCTGACTCCGGTGTCTCAGATGATCGAGGCCTCCCGCGCTATCAGCCGCAGCCAGTTCGATACCCCGGACATCCCGCTGCCCAAGCAGCCGGAGATCGGCCAGCTGGCAGAGTCCTTCAACCGCATGAAGCACTCTATGGCGCAGCAGGTGAGCACCTTACAGGAGAAAAACGAGATCGAGCGGGAGCTGCACCGCCAAAAGACCGAGGCATTGGAACTGCAGAACCGCATGGAGCGCAGCCGGTTGCAGCAGCTGCGCAGCCAGATCGACCCGCATTTTCTGTTCAACACCCTGAACGTCATCCAGCAGATGGCGGGTACAGAGTCCGCCTACCGCACGCAGGCGCTCATTATGGCGCTTTCCCATCTGCTGCGTTACAGCCTGATGAGCAATGATGAACAGGTGCCCCTCTCCCGGGAGGTGCGCGTTGTGGACGAGTACTACTCCATCTACCATGTGCGCTTTGGCGACCGGGTGCAGATGGAGTGGGCGTTCTCGGACTCGCTGGATCTGACCGAGACCATGGTGCCGTCCTTTATCTTGCAGCCTATCGTGGAAAACGCCTTCAAGCACGGCATCTGCCCCAAGGAAGAGGGCGGCGTGGTGCGCATCCGCATGGTGCCCCTGCGGGAAAAAGGCCTGCTGTGCATCCGGGTGCTGGACAACGGCATGGGCATTGAGCCGGAGCAGCTGGAACAGCTGCGCACGGCATTGGAACAGCCCGCACCCCGCTGGGAGCATATCGGTATTTATAACGTGGCTGCCCGCTTGCGGCTGCTGGATGCCCGCTGCCGGGTGGTGGTGCGCTCCCGGCCGGGACGGGGAACTGCGGTGATCCTGTATCTGCCGCTGGTGGAGAATGAGGAGGAATTTGAGGAATGATTCGTCTGTTGATCGCGGATGATGAGAGAATGGAGCGGGAAGCGCTGGCGGATATCGTCATGCGCCGGTTCGAGCATGAGGTGACGGTGGAGATGGCGGAAAACGGCCGCAAAGCCGCCGATACCGCCGTGCTCTGGGAAGCAGACCTGATTTTGATGGACATCGAGATGCCGGGCATGAACGGCTTGGACGCTGCCCGCGCGGTGCTGGAACAGCGCCCGGAGTGCAAGGTGATCTTCATCACGGCGTACAGCCTGTTCCAGTACGCCCACGAGGCGGTGCATCTGGGTGCCTGCGATTATTTGCTGAAACCGGTGGACCCGGACGAGACCGAGGCCGCCATCCGCCGCGCCATCCGGCAAATCGAAGCCGGCCGCCGCTTGGCCGAGCTGGCTGCGGAAGCCCCGGAGCCGGAAACCGCCCCGGAGCAGGAGACCGACCCCGCCGGGGAAGGGGAGAGCGACCGCAACGCGCTGGTGATGGACCATGTGCGCAAGTATATGGAAGATAACTATATGGCCGACCTCTCGCTGGACAGCGTGAGCGAAATTTTGCACATCAGCCCGGCGTATCTCTCGGCGCAGTTCAAAAAGTACCAGAAGATGAATTTTCTGGACTGCTTGACCGAGCTGCGCATCAACGCCGCCAAGGAGCTGCTGGCCGACCCCTTCCGCTCCGCAGCGGAGGTGGCCTCCATGGTGGGCTACGAGGATGCCAGCTACTTTGCCCGCGCCTTTAAAAAGCGCACCGGTATGACCCCCACCCAGTACCGGAAGGAAGCGGCAAAGGCGGCTCGGGAGGCGCGGCTGTGACCCGCCGTCAGCTGCTGCGCCTGCTGACGGCAGCCCCGGCGCTGGCAGTTACAGGCTGCACGGCGCAGTCTGCTTCTTCGGAGCAGGAGAAGCCGCTCATCCTGCGCTATGCCGAGAACCAGCCGGAGGACTACCCTACCAGCAAGGCGGCAAAGGCCTTTGCCGAGCTTGTGGCGCAGCGCACGGGCGGCCGGGTGAAGGTGCTGGTTTACAGCGGTGCGGAACTGGGCGCAGAGCAGAGCGTCATCCAGCAGATGCAGTTTGGCGGGGTGGATTTTTCCCGCGTGTCTCTGAGCCAGCTGGCGGAGTACGAGCCGGAACTCAGCGTATTGCAGCTGCCCTACCTGTACAGCGATGCCCAGCAGATGTGGCGGGTGCTGGACGGCAGCATCGGCGACGAGTTTCTGGCCATGCTGGACGGGATGGACTTAGTGGGACTTTCGTGGTTCGACGCCGGTGTGCGCAGCTTCTACACCCGAGAAAAGGTGACCGGGCTGGATGACTTGCAGGGGTTGACCATCCGGGTGCAGGAGTCGGACATGATGAGCGACATGATCACCGCACTGGGCGCAAAGCCGGCGCAGGTGGTGTACAGCAAAGTGTATGCCGCCCTGCATAACGCCGAGATCGACGGGGCAGAGAACAACTGGCCCAGCTACGAGGTGATGGGACACTACGAGGTAGCGCCCTTTTTCCTGAAGGACGAGCACACCCGTGTGCCGGAGGTGCAGCTGGCCAGCCCGGCGGTGATGGAAAAACTTGCCGCGCTGGACGAAAGCTTCCCGGAGGTGATCCGTGCCTGCGCCCGGGAGAGCGCACAGACAGAGCGGGAGCTCTGGGCGCGGCGGGAGGCGAACGCAGAGCAGAATATGCGCAAGCGGGGCATCTGCGTCACCGAGCTGGACGAGGCCGAAAAAGCCCGCTTCCGCGCAGCGGTGCAGCCCATGTACGATGAATTCTCTGCCCAGCAGGAACTGATCGACCGGATACAGAAAAGCTGAAGAAAACACCCCGAGAAGTGCCCCGGACGGACATTTTTCGGGGTGTTATTTTGCTCATAAATACAGGAATGTATCCAACTGGTCGGTAGTGTTGCACAAACAAAATGAAAGACGATTGTGCATTGTGGCAAAAATAATCTTGACATTCTTTCGAAAAACAGGACATTTTTTGAAAGCCCTTGTTTCGTTTCGGAAAATTTGCTAAAGTGTGTACAGTCAATGAACGAAAGCTCCGGCACCTGTGCGCCCGGAGAATTTCACAATTATTTTAAGGAGGACGATTCCTATGAAAATGATCTCTCGTCGTAGCTTTATGGCTGTTGCCGGTGCAGCTACCGCTGCTGTTGCTCTGACCGCCTGCGGTGGTTCCAAGAGCGGCTCCACCTCTACCGCTGCTTCCACCTCTACCGCAGCTTCTGCTTCTGCTGCTGCCGGTGATGCAGCTGCTGCTGCCAACGATCCCAAGGTGACTCTGGTCTACGCCGAGGTCAACCCGCTGGATACCATCGTTGGCCAGACCGGTTCTCACTTCAAGGAGAAGGTCGAGGAGCTGAGCGGCGGTTCTGTGGTCGTTGACGTGCAGGCTTCCGGTGTTCTGGGCTCTGAGAACGACGTTCTGGACGCTATTCTGGGCGGCTCTACCTCCATCGATATCAGCCGTATCTCTGCTTTCGCTCTGACCAGCTACGGCTGCAACAAGTCCAAGCTGCTGTCCATCCCCTTCACCTTCAACAACCGCGCTCACTTCTGGAACTTCGCCAACAGCGATCTGGCTCCTGAGTTCCTGAACGAGCCTCAGGAACTGGGCCTGCCCGTTCGCGGCCTGTTCTACGGCGAGGAGGGCTTCCGTCACTTCTTCACCGTCAAGCCCGTTGCTGCGATCGGCGACCTGAAGGGCATGAAGCTGCGTGTGTCCAACGACCCCGTTATGAACGGCATGGTCGAGGGTCTGGGCGCTAACCCCACCGTCGTTGCCTTCGGTGAGCTGTACAGCGCACTGCAGACCGGCGTTGTGGATGGCGCTGAGCAGCCCATCGCAAACTACAAGTCCAACGCTTTCCCCGAGGTTGCTAACAACCTGATTCTGGACGGCCACACTCTGGGCGCTGTGCAGGCTGTTATCACCGACAACGCATGGGGCAAGCTGACTGCTAACCAGCAGGCTGCTGTTATGGCTGCTGCTGCCGACACCCAGAAGTTCAACGCTGATCTGTCCGAGAGCGCTGAGAACAAGGTTCTGGAAGAGCTGCGCTCCTCCGGCTGCAACGTTGTGGATGTGGACGACAAGACTCCCTGGCAGGAAGCTTGCGCTAAGGTCATCAAGGACAACACCTCTGATCAGGCTGAGCTGTACCAGAAGCTGCTGGACATGAAGGCATAATCTGGCTTTCCATCCAATCTAAGTAGTACATTGCCCGGCGGAGGCCCACGGGAATACGCCCGCAGGCTTCGCCGGGTTTTTATATGGAGGAATTTCTATGCCGAAAATCTTTACCACTCTGGATAAGATCAGACCGGCGTACGACTTTACCTACAAGGTGGTTCTGTTCATCTGCAAGATCCTGCTGATTGCAGATATCCTCATTACCACGATGTCGGTCATTGGCCGTTACGTCCCCTTTATTCCGGACCCCTCCTGGTCTGAGGAGGTCGTTCTGACCTGCATGAGCTACATGGCTGTGCTGAGCGCTGCGCTGGCTATCCGCCGCGGCGCACACATCCGCATGACTGCCTTTGATATGTACCTGCCCAAGAAAGTGGTCAAGGCGCTGGACATCCTGTCCGACGTGGCTGTGATGGTTCTTGGTGTGGTGATGATGGCGGTCGGCTGGAACTACGCCACCACGCTGGGCGGTCGTGGCTTCTATGTTTCCATGCCTTGGCTGAGCCGCTTCTGGATGTACTTCCCGGTGCCGCTGGCCGGTGTTGCCATGATCATCTTTGAGATCGAGTCTCTGTACAATCACGTCAAGAGCTTTTTTGTAAAGGAGGAAATGTAATATGACAGTTCAGACACTGGCGATCATTGTCCTTCTTGTCAGCTTCTTTGTTATGATCTTCCTGCGCTTCCCCATTGCATACGCCGTTGGTCTGTCCAGCGTGCTGTGCATGCTGGTGCAGGGTCAGGCACTGACCGATGTCTGCCGCCTGATGGTCAAGGGCATCTCTTCCTTCAGCCTGATGGCGGTGCCGTTCTTCATCACCATGGGCGTGCTCATGGGTTCCGGCGGCATCTCTGAAAAGCTGATCGCACTGGCTGACGCCTGCGTGGGCTGGATGCGCGGCGGTATGGCCATGGTCAACATCGTGGCTTCCTACTTCTTCGGCGGCATTTCCGGTTCTGCTTCCGCCGATACCGCTTCCATCGGTTCCATCATGATCCCCATGATGGTGGATCAGGGCTACGGTGCAGACTTCTCCACCGCTGTTACCATCACCTCCTCCTGCGAGGGTCTGCTGGTTCCCCCCAGCCATAACATGGTCATCTACGCTACCACCGCCGGTGGTATCTCCGTGGGCAGCCTGTTCCTGGCCGGCTACCTGCCCGGCGCTCTGCTGGCTATCGTGCTGATGATCGGCTCCTACATCATCTCGGTCAAACGCAACTATCCCAAGGGCGATCCGTTCAGCATCAAGGCTTTTGTCAAGCAGTTGGGCACTTCTATCTGGGCACTGGCCGCTGTTATCATCGTGGTGTTCGGCGTTGTCGGCGGTGTGTTTACCGCTACCGAGTCCGCTGCTATCGCCGTTGTCTACTCTCTGCTCGTTTCCGTGTTCGTCTATAAGGGTCTGGACTGGAAGGGCGTGTGGCACGCTCTGGACGAGTGCGTCAACACCCTGTCCATCGTGCTGATCCTGATCGCTACCTCTGCAGTGTTCGGCAACTGCCTGACCATGCTGCATGTGCCTGATCTGGCAGCAACCGCCATCACCGACCTCACCGATAACCCCTACATCATTGCACTGCTCGTCGACCTGATCCTGCTGGTGCTGGGCATGATCATGGATATGGCTCCCATCATCCTGATCGCTACCCCCATCCTGCTGCCCATCGCCACCTCCATCGGCATCGATCCCATCCAGTTCGGTATCATCGTGGTTCTGAACTGCGGCATCGGCCTGCTGACTCCTCCCGTTGGCTCCGTTCTGTTCATCGGCTCTGCCGTTGCAAAGCGCCCCATGGAGAAAGTGGTCAAGGCGACCCTGCCGTTCTACCTGTGCATGTTCATTGCACTGCTGCTGCTGACCTACGTTCCCGACATCAGCCTTGCTATCCCCAAGCTGCTGGGCGGCTACGTCAGCCCCATCACAAACCCGCTGGGCCCTGTGTTTATCCACTAAGCGCAGCATAAGGGAATACCCCTTGCATCTATAAGACCGGAGCTTGTCAGTCCTTTGGGCTGCGGGCCCCGGTCTTTTTTGCGCTTGCACCAAAATGCGGACAGCTTGCACGGCGGGGAACACTATGATACAATAAAGTGTATAGAAGCTGGGAAGGGGAGAGAACACTATGGAGCAAAAACGCCTGTGTCCGTTCTGCATTGGGGAGCTGCCGCCTGCGGCGACCGTCTGCCCCCATTGCGGGAAGATTCTGGAGGGGTGCAACCCGGTGGGCTGCCTGCCGGTGGGCACGGTGCTGGCTGGGCGCTATACCGTGGGCGAGATGCGCAGTCTGGACGGCGAGGGTGTGCTGTACAGCGGCGTGGAGAATCTGGGCGGTTTCCGGGTGACCATCAAGGAGTATCTGCCGGTCACCCTTTCTGCCGAGCGCGGGGCGGACTGCATCCTGCGCCCCAAGCAGGGCAGCGAAGTGCTGTTCAAGACCACCCGCATGGACTTTGCAGACCTGTACCGCGCCATCCAGCGCATTACCCCCGCCAGCGGTCTGGAGGCAGTGCTGGACGTGGTGGAGGCCAACAACACCGTGTATGCGGTGCTGGAAAACCTGGGTGGCACCCCGCTGGAGCAGTGGCTGGAAAACCGTCCCGCCCCGGTGCGGGCAGAGGATGCCTGCGCCATGCTGCGCCCGGTGTTTGAGGGCGTGGCGGCCATGCACAAGGCAGGGCTGGTGCACCGCGGCATCTGCCCGGAGAATATCCGGGTAATGGCGGATGGCCGCTGCCGTCTGGCAGGGTACGCCACCGTGGGTCTGCGCACCGCAGGCAGCGGCCTGCACGAGCAGCTATACGAGGGCTACTCTGCGCCGGAGCAGTACACCACCGCCGAGTTTGAGGGGCGCTACACCGACGAATACAGCCTTGCCGCCGTCTTTTACCGCATGGTGTGCGGGCAGGCACCCATGCCCGCTGCCCAGCGTGTGGTGTCGGACTCCAACCCCCGGGCGCGCACCGTAGAGCCTGCCGTACCGGCCTATGTCTCCGATGTATTGCAGCTGGGGCTGCGGCTCAAGGTCATGGAGCGCATCCAGACCGTGCCGCAGCTGTATCAGGCGCTTTCTTCCAAGGAATATACCGCCGAGCTGACCCGCACCATGAAGCCGGAGACCCCGATGCATCCGGCGCGGGCAGAGCAGAGCCCGCAGGGCAGGGAACACCTGCTCAGCCTGAAGGCGCTGCTGGCGGGCATTCTGATCCTGCTTTCCGTTCTGATCTTGCTCACCCTATGGGGTATCGTGAGCAGCAAGGAAGAGCAGACGCCTTCTTCGGAGCCGAGCTCGGAAGCTGCCAGCAGCGAGGAAATGAAGCCCCAGAACCTTGTGCCCAACTTTGTGGGCATTGATTACGAGCAGATCAAGAATAACCGCGAGTACACCAGTATGTACCTGTTCCGGGCGGTGCTGGAGTACAGCGATACCGTGCCCTCCGGGCAGGTCATCCGGCAGGAGCCGGAGGCCGGCGAGGTGATGGAAAACGGCGAGGTGATCCAGATCGTGGTCAGTCAGGGCCCGGAGAAGGTGGAGATGCCCAAGATCATCGGTGCATCGCAGGATAAGGCCATTGAGATCCTGAGCAGCCGGGGGCTTGTGGCCAGCTGCTTTATGGTGGTGAACGATGGCTCCTACGCCACGGGCTGCGTGGTCTCCGCCAGCGAGGAAGAGGGTGCTATGGTCACGGTGGGTACGGTGATCACCATATATATCGCCGCAGACCCCAGCGTGCAGATCACTGCCACCCCGGAAGAGCCTGCCGCTACCGAGCCTACCACCCCGGAAACGCCCCCGGAGGGCAGCACAGAGCCGGAATACGATACAGATTAAACAGCATACAACAAAAGCAGAAGCGGGAGCCTTGCAACGGGCTCCCGCTTCTGCTTGTTTAGGATAGGAAAGAGAATGGCAAATTAAAGGTTGGTGTAGCCCATCAGGCAGCGGTCTACCTCGGCGGCGCAATCGCGGCCCTCGCGCAGACCCCACACCACAAGGCTCTGGCCGCGGCGCATATCGCCGCAGACGAATACCTTGTCCACGTTGGTCTTAAAGCTGTGGTCGGCTACATTGCCCCGGGCGGTCAGCTCCACACCAAAGGCATCGGCTGTGTAGTTTTCGCAGCCGGTAAAGCCTGCGGCGATAAACGCCAGCTGGCAGTCGTAGGTAAATTCCTTGCCGGTGGGCACCATGCTGGTGCGGCCGGTCTCGGGGTCGCGCTCCGGTTTCAGGCAGCTGATGACGGCACCGGTTAAGTTGCCGGCGTCATCCTTCAAAAACTCCTTGACGGTGGTCTGGTACACGCGCGGGTCCTTGCCGAACTTTGCGATGCACTCGGTCTGGCCGTAGTCCACTTTCAGCACCCGGGGCCACTCCGGCCACGGGTTTGCAGCGGTGCGCTCGACAGGGGGCTGCGGCATCATTTCCAGCGCCATCAGGTCGGTGCAGCCCTGCCGCAGGGCAGTGCCCTGACAGTCGTTGCCAGTGTCGCCGCCGCCGATGACAAGCACGTTTTTACCGGCTGCATTGATGGCCTTGCCGTCTGCAAAACCCGAGTCCAGCAGGCTCTTGGTCACGCTGGTCAGGTAGTCCACCGCAAAGTGCACGCCCTTGGCGTCCCGGCCGGGCACGTTCAGGTCGCGGGGCTTTTTGGCGCCGCAGCACAGCACCACGGCATCAAAATCTGCCAGCAGCTGCTCGGCAGGCACGGCACCGCCCACATCCATGCCGGTGCGGAACACCACACCCTCGGCCTGCATCAGCTTGACCCGGCGCTCAATGACCGCCTTGTCCAGCTTCATGTTGGGGATGCCGTACATCAGCAGGCCGCCCACACGGTCGGCGCGCTCAAACACCGTAACGGCGTGGCCGCGCTTGTTCAGGTACTCGGCCACCGAAAGCCCCGCAGGGCCGCTGCCCACCACGGCAACGCTCTTGCCGGTGCGGGTCGGCGGCGGGGTGGCGGTAAGCCAGTTCTTGGCGTAGGCCGTCTCGATGATGGCGTGCTCGTTTTCGCGCACGGTGACACTGCTGCCGGTCACATCCCCGCAGGTGCAGGCGGCCTCACACAAGGCGGGGCACACCCGGCTGGTAAACTCCGGGAAGCGGTTGGTGGCCATCAGGCGGTGGAGCGCAAGCTCCCACTTGCCGTGGTACACCAGATCGTTCCACTCCGGGATGAGGTTGTTCAGCGGACAGCCGGAGGCCATGCCGCCGATCATCATGCCCGCCTGACAGAAGGGCACGCCGCAGTCCATGCAGCGGGCGGCCTGCGTCTGCTGCTGCTCCCGCGAGAGCCAGATGTGGAACTCGTCAAAATTTTCAAGGCGCTCCAGCGGCACAACGTCCGTGCTGGTCTTGCGCGCATAATCCATAAATCCTGTTGTCTTACCCATGCTGCTGCCCCTCCTTACTTATGCTTCTGCACTGCATAGAATGCTTCGATCTGTGCCTGCTCGCCGTCCAGACCACGCTCCTCTACCGAGGCGATGACCCGCAGCATGCGGTCGTAATCGTAAGGCAGCACCTTTTTGAATTTGGGCAGGAACGCACTGAAATTATCCAAAATTTCCTTGCCGCGCGGAGAGCCGGTGGCCTCCACATGGGCGCGGATCAGCTCCTTCAGGGTGGCAACATCGTACTTGTGCTCCACCGGCTCAAGGCTGACGGTCTCCTTGTTTACGCGCTGGTAGAAGTCCCAGTTTTCGTCCAGCACATAGGCAATGCCGCCGGTCATACCGGCTGCAAAGTTCTTGCCGGTCTGTCCCAGTACCACCACGGTGCCGCCGGTCATGTACTCGCAGCCGTGGTCCCCCACGCCCTCCACAACGGCGGTAGCGCCGCTGTTGCGCACGCAGAAGCGCTCACCGGCCACGCCGGAGATGAATGCCTTGCCGCTGGTAGCGCCGTACAGCGCCACGTTGCCGGTGATGATGTTTTCCTCGGGCTTGAAGTCGATGCCCTGCGGCGGGCGCACAACGATCTTGCCGCCGGAAAGGCCCTTGCCCATGTAGTCGTTGCAGTCGCCCACCAGTTCCAGCGTCAGGCCATTGGGGATAAAGGCACCAAAGCTCTGGCCGCCCGCACCGTTGCAGTGCACGGTGTACACATCATCTGGCAGATCGTTGCCGTATTTACGGGTGATCTCGCTGCCAAAGATGGCACCAAAGGCGCGGTCCACGTTGGAAACATTCAGGCTGACGCTCTGGGGAGCCTTGCTGCCCAGCTTGAACTTCTTCATCAGCACCTTCATGTCCAGCGTGTTTTCCAGATGGAAGTCGTAGCTGTCCTCCTTGATGAAGTGGACGTTGCTGTTTGCAATGGCGGGGTTATGCAGGATGCAGTCCAGATCCAGCTCCGCTGCACGGCTGCCCGGGGCGGCGGGCTTGACCCGCAGCAGGTCGGTGCGTCCCACCAGCTCGTCCACGGTGCGCACGCCCAGCTTTGCCATGTACTCCCGCAGCTCCTCGGCCACAAAGGTAAGGTAGTTGATGATGTACTCCGGCTTGCCCTTGAAGTTCTTGCGCAGCTCGGGGTTCTGGGTGCAGATGCCCATGGGGCAGGTGTCCAGATTGCACACACGCATCATCACACAGCCCTCTGCCATCAGCAGGGTGGTGCCAAAGCCGAACTCCTCTGCGCCCAGCATACAGCTGATGGCCACATCCCGGCCGGACAGCAGCTTGGAGTCGCTCTCAATGCGCACGCGGGTGCGCAGGCCGTTCAGGATCAGGGTCTGGTGGGTCTCGGCGATGCCCAGCTCCCAAGGCAGACCTGCGTGCTTGATGGAGGTGCGGGGCGCAGCACCGGTGCCGCCGTCATAGCCGGACACCAGAATGACCTGTGCGCCGCCCTTGGCAACACCGGCGGCAATGGTGCCCACACCGGCCTCGCTGACCAGCTTGACGTTGATGTTAGCGCTGCGGTTGGCGTTTTTCAGATCGTAGATCAGCTCTGCCAGATCCTCGATGGAGTAGATATCGTGGTGGGGCGGGGGAGAGATCAGGCCCACGCCGGTGGTGCTGTGGCGGGTCTTGGCGATCCACGGATATACCTTGGCGCCGGGCAGATTGCCGCCCTCACCGGGCTTTGCGCCCTGTGCCAGCTTGATCTGGATCTCCTCGGCGCTGACCAGATACTTGCTGGTCACGCCAAAGCGGGCAGAGGCCACCTGCTTGATCTTGGAATTGCTCTCGCTGTGGTAGCGCTCCTCGGGCTCGCCGCCCTCGCCGGTATTGCTGCGGCCGCCCAGACGGTTCAGGGCAATGGCAATGGTCTCGTGTGCCTCGCTGCTCAGTGCGCCGTAGCTCATGGCAGCGCCCTTGAACCGCTTGACGATGCTGGAGACCGGCTCTACTTCCTCCAGCGGGATGCCGCCGTCTGCGGCGTAGTTAAAGTCCAGCAGGCTGCGCAGATGCACGCCCTCGGCACCCATGTTGTCCACCGTCTGGGTGAACTGCTTGAAGGCGTCGTAATCGCCGGTGCGGCAGGCTTTCTGGAACAGGTGGATGGTCTGGGGGTTGAACAGGTGCTCTTCCTTGCCGCTGCGGAACTTGTGGGCACCGCTGTCGGCCAGCTCCATGTTGATATCCAGCCCCAGCGGGTCAAAGGCGGCGTTATGCAGCGCCTCCACATCGGCCTGAATGTCTGCCATGCTGATGCCGCCCACGCGGCTCACCGTGCCGGTGAAGTATTTGTCGATGACCTCCTTCGAGATGCCCACAGCCTCAAAGATCTGGCTGCTCTGGTAACTCTGGATGGTGGAAATGCCCATCTTGGAGGCAATCTTCACGATGCCGTTGAGGATGGCGTTGTCGTAGTCCTGCACAGCGGCGTAGTAGTCCTTGTCCAGCAGACCTTCGTCGATCAGCTGCCCGATGGTCTCGTGCGCCAGATAGGGGTTGATGGCGCAGGCACCGTAGCCCAGCAGGGTGGCAAAGTGGTGCACCTCCCGGGGCTCGGCGCTTTCCAAAATCAGCGCCAGCGCGGTGCTCTTTTTGGTGCGGATGAGGTACTGCGACACTGCCGACACGGCCAACAGACTGGGGATGGTCACATGGTATTCATCCACGTCGCGGTCAGACAGGATGATGATGTTTGCACCCTCCTTGTAAGCGCGGTCTACTTCCAGAAATACCCGGTCGATGGCCTTTTCCAGACTGGTGTTCTTGTAGTAGTTGATGGACACCGTAGCCACCTTGAAGCCCGGCACGTTCATGTACTTGATCTTCAGCAGGTCGGTGTTGGTCAGGATGGGGTTGTGCACCTTGAGCACCTTGCAGTTCTCGGGCTTATCCTCCAGCAGGTTGCCGTGGGCACCGATGTAAACGCTGGTGGAGGTGACCACCTTCTCCCGGATGGCGTCAATGGGCGGGTTCGTCACCTGCGCGAAACGCTGCTTGAAGTAGTTGAACAGCGGGGGATGCTGGCTGCTGAGCACGGCAAGCGGAGTGTCGGTACCCATGGCACCGGAGGGCTCTGCGCCCGCCCGCGCCATGGCAAGGATCATGGTGTTCACATCCTCGTACTTGTAGCCGAACACCTTCTGCAGCCGGGTCAGCTGCTCGCCGGTGTAGCTTTCCACCTTCACGTTGGGGATCTTCAGCCCGCTCAGCTGCACCAGATTGCGGTCGATCCACTCGCCGTAGGGCTCGCGGCTGGCGTAAAGCTCCTTCAGCTTCTCGTCGTCCACCACTTCGCCCTTAACGGTATCCACCAGCAGCATCTTGCCGGGGCGCAGGCGCTCCTTGACTAGAATATTTTCCGGGTCGCATTCCAGTACGCCTACCTCAGAGGACAGGATCATGCGCCCGTCCTTGGTGATATAGTAGCGGCTGGGGCGCAGACCGTTGCGGTCCAGCACCGCGCCCATCACATCGCCGTCCGAGAACAGGATGGCGGCGGGGCCGTCCCACGGCTCCAGCATGGTGGCGTAGTACTGGTAGAAATCCCGCTTTTTCTGGCTGATGTTCTTGTTGTTCTCCCACGGCTCGGGGATGGTGATCATCACAGCCAGCGGCAGATCCATGCCGTTCATCACCATAAACTCCAGAGTGTTGTCCAGCATGGCGGAGTCCGAACCGGAGGTGTTGATGATGGGCAGGATCTTGTTCATATCGTCCTGCAGAATGGGGCTTGAGATGCTCTCCTCACGCGCCAGCATGGCATCGGTGTTGCCCTTGATGGTGTTGATCTCGCCGTTGTGCAGGATAAAGCGGTTTGGGTGTGCACGCATCCAGCTGGGGTTGGTGTTGGTAGAAAAGCGGCTGTGCACCATGCCGATGGCGGATTCATAGTCCGGGTCCTGTAAGTCGGCGTAGAAGCGGCGCAGGTCGTGCACAAGGAACATACCCTTGTACACGATGGTGCGGCTGGACAGGCTGGGCACATAGGTGCCGTTGCTGGCCTGCTCGAACACGCGGCGCACGATGTACAGGCGGCGGTCAAACTCAATGCCCTTGCTTACCTTGGCGGGCTTTTTGATGAAGCACTGCCAAATGGCGGGCATACAGTCCCGCGCCTTCTGACCCACGGCATCGGGGTCTACGGGCACTTCGCGCCATGCCAGAAACTCCAGTCCCTCCTTGCGGGTGACCACCTCGAACAGCTTCATGGCCTGTGCCCGCAGGTGCTCGTTCTGGGGGAAGAAGAACATACCCACGCCGTACTCCCGCTCGTTGCCCAGCCGGATGTTCAACTCCTCGGCGACCTTGGAGAAGAACTTGTGGCTGATCTGCAGCAGGATGCCCACGCCGTCGCCGGTCTTGCCTTCGGCGTCCTTACCGGCGCGGTGCTCCAGCCGCTCCACGATGGACAGTGCATCGTCCACCGTCTGGTGGCTTTTACGTCCCTTGATGTCCACCACAGCGCCGATGCCGCAGGCATCGTGCTCGAACTGTGGGTCGTACAGACCAAGGGTGGTTTTCTGCTCTGTAAAGTTTTCCATAGTCTTTCCCATCCTTTTTACTTGTTTGCTTACCGGGGACTGCGGCACCCTCCGCAGCTTTTTATCCCCTGCAAAAAGAAAAAAGCGCCCCGCAAGGGCATAGGATGCCCCTGCGGAACGCCTTTGTTCCGATACCTGATATTATACAGATTCCTGAAAAATCTTCAAGTGACAGCTGCACCAAATATGCTACACACATTGCGCCGCTTCTTGTGCGAAACGCCGCGAGCCCCCGCAGCTGTGCGCGGCATACAAACCAAACCGCCGCACCCGGCGTTGTGCACGCGGGTACGGCGGTTTGGAGGAATTTGCCCTGAGTGATGCGGAACACTCAGGACTCAGGAATGCTTTGATTTGCGGGTTTGTTGCAAAATAACCAAACGAAACCTCACCTGCCCAGAATGGCCTGCAGGTCGGCTTCCGGGGTGGCAATGGGCTTGAGGCCGTACCGTTCCTGCAGGGTGCGCACCACCCCCGGCGAGAGGAACGGGGGCAGGGTAGGCCCCAGCCGGATGTTCCGGATGCCCAGCGCCAGCAGCGCGATGAGGATGCACACGGCCTTCTGCTCAAACCAGCACAGCACCAGCGAGAGGGGCAGGTCGTTGACGCCGCAGCCAAAGGCGTCGGCCAGCGCCAATGCGATGCGGATGGCGCTGTAGGCGTCGTTGCACTGGCCCACGTCCAGGATGCGGGGCAGGCCGGTGCCCGGAACGGTGCCAAGGGGCAGGTCGTTCAGGCGGAACTTGCCGCAGGCCAGGGTCAGCAGGATGGTGTCGGGCGGGGTAAGGCGGGCAAACTCGGTGTAGTAGCGGCGGCTGGGCCGGGTGCCGTCGCAGCCGCCCACCAGAAAGAAGTGCCGCAGCTTACCGTCCCGCACCGCCTGCACGATCTCGTCCGCGTGCTGCAGCACGGCGGTGCGGGCAAAACCGGTGGTCACCGTGGAGCCGCCGTTCAGGCCGGGCAGCAGGGTGTCCTGCGCGTAGCCGCCCAGCTCCAGCGCCTTTTCGATCACCGGGGAAAAGTCGCGCCCTTCGTCGATGTGGGGCACGCCGGGGTAAGCCACCACCGAGGTGGTGAACACCCGGTCGGCGTAGCTGGCGCGCAGGGGCATGATGCAGTTGGTGGTGAACAGGATGGGCGCGGGGATGTCCTCGAACTCCCGCTGCTGGTTCTGCCATGCGGTGCCAAAGTTGCCCTTGAGGTGGGGGTAGCGGCGCTTCAGCTCCGGGTAGCCGTGGGCGGGCAGCATCTCCGAGTGGGTGTAGACGTTGACGCCCCGGCCTGCAGTCTGTTCCAGCAGCTGCTGTGCGTCGTAGAGGTCGTGGCCGGAAATCACGATGAACGGCCCCTTTTCAATGGTCAGGGGCACCTGCACCGGTTCCGGATCGCCAAACGCGCCGGTGTTGGCCGCGTCCAGCAGCTCCATGCAGCGGTAGCTGGCTTCTCCTGTGGCCTGCACCAGCTGCCACAGGGCGTCGGTGGTCTGGCCGGGGTCGCCCACGGCCTGCAGGGCGGTACAGAAGAACCGGTCCAGCTCCGGGTCGATGCGGCCCAGCACCCGGGCGTGGTAGTTGTAGGCGGCCATGCCCCGCAGGCTGAACAGCACAAAGCATTTCAGGCTGCGCCGGTCGGCATCCGGTTCCCGCCAGAGGGCCTGCATGTCGTAGTCCGGGCCGGTGCCGGGGCTGGCGTCGTGCACCCGGCGGGTCAGCGCGTCCACGGCGGCGGGGTCAAAGTTCACGTTGGTAATGGTGGTGAACAGCCCCTGCATCAGCAGCCGGGCCTGTTCCGGGGCCGGGCCGCGCCCCGCCGCGATGAGTTGCCCGGCAAACGCGATGAGCGCCCCGGTGAGCCGGTCCTGTGCGGCGGCTGTCTCGGCCGACTTGCCGCACACCCCCGCTGCGCCGGTACAGGCGGTGCAGCCCGCCGCCTGCTCACACTGAAAACAAAACATCTGCTCGTCCATACAAAACTCCCTTTCTGCCATAAGATACTGCCAGTGTGGGCAGAGCGGGGCGGGGTTATACCAAAAAAGAGCCGCACCCCTGCGGGCGCGGCTCTTGGACGATGCAGTATGACTTAGTAGGTGATGCCCTGTGCCATCATGGCGGTAGCAACCTTCAGGAAGCCGGCGCAGTTTGCACCGACCATCAGGTTGCCCTCAGAACCGGCAGCCACAGAAGCGTCGTAGGAAGCGTGGAAGATGCCCTCCATGATGCCCTTCAGCTTGGCATCCACTTCCTCAAAGCTCCAGCTCAGGCGCTCGGAGTTCTGGCTCATCTCCAGACCGGAGGTAGCCACGCCGCCTGCGTTGGAAGCCTTTGCGGGTCCGTACAGGATGCCGTTGGACAGGTAGACCTCGATAGCCTCCGGGGTGCTGGGCATGTTAGCGCCCTCGCAGACCACGGTGCAGCCACCCTTTACCAGAGCCTCGGCAGACTCCTTGTTGATCTCGTTCTGGGTAGCGCAGGGCAGGGCGATGTCGCAGGGGACAGTCCAAACCTTGCTGCAATCAGCCACATAGGTTACACCCTCGTGGGTCTCGGCGTACTCCTTGATGCGGCCGCGGCGCACTTCCTTCAGATCCTTGACGTAAGCCAGATCGATGCCGTTGGGGTCGTAGACGTAGCCGTTGGAGTCGGACATGGTGACGACCTTGGCACCCAGCTGGGTAGCCTTCTCGCAGGCGTAGATAGCCACATTGCCGGAGCCGGAGATGACCACGGTCTTGCCCTTGAAGCTGTCGTTGCGCATGCACTTCAGAGCCTCAGCGGTGAAGTAGCACAGGCCGTAGCCGGTAGCCTCGGTACGGGCCAGAGAACCGCCGAAGGTCAGGCCCTTGCCGGTGAGCATACCGCCCTGGAAGCTGTTGGTCAGGCGCTTGTACTGGCCGAACATATAGCCGACCTCGCGGCCGCCGACACCGATATCACCGGCGGGGCAGTCCACGAACTGGCCGATGTGGCGGTACAGTTCGGTCATAAAGCTCTGGCAGAAGCGCATCACTTCCATGTCGCTCTTGCCGTGGGGGTCAAAGTCAGAGCCGCCCTTGCCGCCGCCCATGGGCAGGGTGGTCAGGCTGTTCTTGAAGATCTGCTCGAAGCCCAGGAACTTCAGGATGCCCTGGTTGACAGAGGGATGGAAGCGCAGGCCGCCCTTGTAGGGGCCGATGGCGCTGTTGAACTGCACGCGGTAGCCGCGGTTCACCTGCACCTTGCCGGCATCGTCCACCCAAGGCACACGGAAGGTGATGATGCGCTCCGGCTCCACCATGCGCTCGATCAGACCGGCCTTCTCGTACTCGGGGTGCTTTTCCACAACGGGCTGGATGCTCTCCAGCACCTCGCGCACAGCCTGCAAAAACTCGGGCTCGTTGGCGTTGCGCTTTTCCAGACCCTCGTAAACACGCTTCAGGTATTCATTCGTCAGCATAATAGAATACTCCTTTTCCCAATTACTCTATAAATTTGAAAAAGCGGAAATGCCTTTGCCCGCCGCACAGCGGGGATATCCTTGCAGATGCCGGGCGCTTCCGGTTCTCCATGCTTGCACGGCACGCCCGCACAAGCGGGCAATGCTTACTTTACTATTATAAAGCTTTGCGGTGGGTTTTACAATAGCAAAAAGCAGAATCTGTTTAAAAAAACAGATAAAAAGTCACAGCTGCTTCACAAAACGAAAATTAAAAGCCGGAATGTGCCGCGAACCTTGTTTTTTAAAGTGCGCTGCCGCCCTAAAGCTGCCCAGAAAAGAATGTCTTTTGCACGGCGGCAGGCGATGTACGCTCAGCGGGCTGCCGTCAGCCAGTCCAAAAGCCCCAGTGTGTCGTCCAGATAGGCCTGCGGCACATCAAAATGCGTAGCACCCTCGCGCACGGTCAGCTGGGCATTGGGGTTTTTCTCTTGCAGTGCGGTGATGAACTGCTCCGAGGCATCCGGCTTGACGATGGTGTCGGCACTGCCAACCACTGCCCATACCGGCAGGCTCTGCAAAGCAGTCAGGTTCTGCTCCGTAAGCCGAACCGAGCCAGACAGCGGCGCAGCAGCGCAGAATGTCTCCGGGTACGCCACTGCCAGATCCCAGCAGCCGGTGCCGCCCATGCTGTGGCCGGTCAACGCGGTGCGGGCAATGGGGTACTGCGCCTTAATGACGGCCAGCAGTTGCATCAACTGGGCAGTGCAATCGCTCCAGCCTTTGCAGTTGGCGGGCAGCTGCGGCATTACCACATAGGCATCCGGGGCAAGCTGCCCCTCCTGCAGAAAGCGGGGCAGGCTTTCTGCTTCCAGCACGGCGTTCAAATCGCTGCCCTTGCCGCTGCCGCCGTGCAGATAAAGCACCAGCGGCTTTGGGGTACCGATGCTGTGCGGGGTGTAGAGCCAGTAAGAAAGGCCTGTGTCTCTACTGGTGTGGGCGGTCAGCGTTCCGGCAGGGGAAACGGCAGCGGCATCGCCGCAGCCGGCGCAGAACAGGCAAAAAGCGGATGCAGCGGTAAGGGACAAAAAGCCCCGGCGGGTCAGTTCCATAACAGCCTCCTGAAATTCAGATGAAATATTTCTGCCTATATCCTAACACGGAAGATAGGAAGAAAGCAACTATGAAACAGTAAAAAAGCTGCCGCACAGCAATTGTGCGGCAGCCAGAGAGCCGAATCATTTCAGCAGCTTTTCGCAGGCGTCTGCGGCACCTTCCAAAAATTCGCCGCCGTAGGTCTCGATCATGCCGGCATCGGAAAGCTCTGCCAGTTTGGGGTCGATGGGGCACTTGGCCAGCACGGGCAGATGATGCTTTGCGGCCACCTCGTCCACATGGCTGTTGCCAAACACATTGATGTGCTTGCCGCAGTCCGGGCAGACGATGTAGCTCATGTTCTCCACGATGCCCAGCATGGGCACCTTCATCATCTCGGCCATGTTCACGGCCTTTGCCACAATCATGCTTACCAGCTCCTGCGGGCTTGCCACCACAACGATGCCATCCACCGGCAGGCTCTGGAACACGGTCAGGGGCACATCACCGGTGCCCGGGGGCATATCCACGAACAGGAAATCCACGTCCTTCCAGACCACATCGGTCCAGAACTGCTTGACCGCACCGGCAATGACCGGGCCGCGCCACACAACGGGGTCTTCCTCGTTCTCCACCAGCAGGTTGATGCTCATTACATCAATGCCCATGCGGCTCTGGATGGGCCAGCAGCCCTTGTCGTCCGCCATGGCACGGCCATGAATGCCGAACAGCTTGGGGATGGACGGGCCGGTGATATCGGCATCCAGAATACCGCAGTGGTAGCCGCGGCGGGCCATGGCACAGGCCAGCAGGGCGCTGGTCATGCTTTTGCCCACGCCGCCCTTACCGGAAACAACGCCGATGACCTTTTTCACACTGCTGTTAGGGTTGGGGGCATCGTGCTGCGGAGCGGCATCGCGGGAAGAACAGGCTGCACTGCAATTAGAGCAGTCATGGGTACATTCTTCGCTCATTCTCTTTGTCGCGCACGGCAGGGGCAGGACCCGGGCGGTGCGCTTCCTCCTTGCTCAAAATACAGGCAGGGAGCTTGCGCCCTGCCTGACCACTGTTAACTATACCATAAAAAGTGCGCAGAAACAACCCATAGCGCCGCTCATGTTTTGCAAGGCTGCCGCATAGGCTGAACCGTGAACGCCCGTTCCGGGGCAGGGGGAGGTGCAGGGTGCGGCAGAACTACTTTAAAAATGCGGCGCTGCTTACCGGCTCGGACGTGGTGCTGCGGCTGGCAGGCATGGGGCTGCGCATCTGGCTGGCAAACGCCTTGGGCGGGGCGGGTATGGGGCTGTACCAGCTGGTGCTGGCGGTGTACGGGCTGTTCGTCACGCTGGCTACGGCGGGCATCTCGGTGGCGGCTACCCGGCTGCTGACCGAGGAGCTCAGCCGGGACAAGGCCGCTGCGCGCGGGATGCTGGTGCGGCTGGTGCTGGCAGGGCTGGGGCTGGGCGGGTTTGCCATGCTTGTCCAGCTTACCACCGCAGGCCTTGCGGCAAAATGGTGGCTGGGGGATGTCCGCGCCGCTGCCGCGCTGCGCACCTCGGCGCTGGGGCTGCCGTGGATGGCTGTTTCTGCGGTGCTGCGCGGCTTTTTTCTGGCACGGCGGCGGGTGGAGCCCAACGTGCTCAGCCAGCTGGCAGAGCAGACGGTGCGCATTGCCGCAGTGATATGGGCGCTTACCCGCACGCAGGGCTGGCCGGACGGCAGCCGCTGCGCACTGGTGCTGGCCGCCACCGCCCTGAGCGAGGCCGTATCCACCGTCCTGATGGGCCTGTTTTACCGGCGGGAGGCGGCACGCTGCTTCGGCAGCACAGCGCCGTGCCCGCCAAGGGAGGTCTCCCGGCGGCTGTGGGAGATATTATGGCCGGTGGAGGGCGGCAGGGCGCTTTCCAGCGCGCTGCACACCGCCGAGAATATGCTGGTGCCCGCCTGCCTGGCGGTGTATTTGGCGGCTTCCGGCGGGCGCACCGCTGCGCTGGAGCAGTACGGCACCTTAAAGGGCATGGCGCTGCCACTGCTCAATTTCCCCTTCGGGCTGCTGGGCAGTCTGGCGGTTTTGCTGATGCCGGAGATCACGCAGGCGCATATCGAGGGGCAGACCGCCCGGCTGAACGCCCTGCTGGACCGGATGCTGCGGCTCACGGGATACTTCTCCGCGCTGGCGGGTACGCTGTTCTGGGTGTGGGGCAGGCCGTTGGCGCAGCTGCTCTACCATAGCCCGGAGGCGGGGTTCTATCTGGAGACCCTTGCCCCGGCTATGCCGCTGATGTATCTGGAAAGCATGGTGGACGGTGCCATGAAGGGCATCGGGGAGCAGAAAGCCGCCTTCCGGTACAGTGTATGGGACGCGGTGCTGCGCATTGGCGGGGTGGCGGTGCTGCTGCCCCGGTACGGGATGCGGGGCTTTCTGGCGGTGATATTGCTTTCCAGCCTGTACACCTGCGCGGCCAACACCGGGCGGCTGCTGCTTTCCAGCGGCACAGGGCACGCTTTCCGGCGGTGGCTGGGTGCGCCGCTGCTGGCGGCGGCTGCCGCCGGTGCAGCCGGGCGTGGCTTGCGCCGGGCGCTGGCAGGTTTTCCGGTACAGGGGCTGTGGGAACAGCTTGCAATGCTGACGGCGGGCGGCATGGCAACGGCCATCGTGTTTTTACTGGCGGCGCTGCCGCTGGGGCTTTGGGAGGAAGTGTGGGCGCTGCTGCGGCAGACAAAGACCGGGAAAAACAGGGGAAAGTGATAAAAACGTAAATTTTCTGGACACAGGCGGGGATTGTGAGTATAATACAAACGTGTAGTTGTATCCTTCCGGTACTGCCGGAGAAACACTGTCGAAAAAGCAGCGCAGGGCAAACCCTTGGCGCTGAGAGGGAAAAAGAGGATCGTAAGTGAAAGATAAAACCAAGAATACCCCGCAGGTGCTGCTGCGCCGTGCGCTGCTGGTGCTGCTGGATGCAGCCATTGTGGCATTCAGCTTTTATTTTGCCCTGCTGCTGCGGGCAGACGGTGCCGTGGAGGCCGTGTGGTGGCCCCACAACCGCGCCCTGCTGTACGAAAATCTGCCGTGGATCGTGGCGGTGTATATCGTCTGCTTTCTGGCGGGCGGGCTGTACTCGGTGCTATGGAAGTACGCCGGCGAGCGGGATCTGATCCGCCTTGCCGGTATGATCGTCGTGCCCACCGCCGTGGTGTATGTGGTGAACCGCTGCCTTATCCACGGTGTGCTGTTCAATTCCGCAAACTGCATGGCCTCGGTGCTCATCTTTTTGTTTATCGGCGGCAGCCGTCTGGCTTGGCGGCTGTTTTTGAACCACCCGCTGGGTGAGCAGCTGCGCAAGGTGCCCGCCAAAGACCCCAACCGCCCTGTAATGATCGTGGGCGCGGGCGAAGCCGGTGCATGGGCCATCAACGTGTGCAAATCCAACAAGGAATACGGTCACGCCGTGGTGGCGGTGGACGATGACCCCGCAAAGCTGAACCAGACCATCCACGGCGTGCCGGTCAAGGGCACGCTGGAGGATATCCCGGAGCTGTGCAATCGCTACGGCATCCACAGCATCATCATTGCCATCCCTACCTTAAAGGGCAGCAAGCTGAGCCACGTCATCGACCTGTGCGTCAGCACCCACTGCGCGGTGCAGGTGCTCAGCGACCCGCAGCTGGTGGGCAGCGGTGCGCCCCAGCAGGAGGTGTTCCGCGAGCTGAACCCCGCCGACTTCCTCTCCCGTGAGGAGGTCACGCTGGATACCGACAAGATCTCCGGCTACCTTACCGGCAAAACGGTGCTGGTAACGGGCGGCGGCGGCTCTATCGGCAGCGAGCTGTGCCGTCAGGTCATGCGCTTCAAGCCCGGCAAGCTGCTGATCTTTGATATCTACGAAAACTGCGCCTACGAGCTGCTGATGGAATTGCAGCAGAAGTACGGCCGCGATATCCCGGTCACGGTGCTCATCGGCTCCATCCGGGATAAAAAACGTCTGGACGAGGTTTTTGATACCTACCACCCCACGGTGGTGTTCCATGCTGCGGCGCATAAGCACGTCCCGCTGATGGAGGTAAGCCCTGCTGAGGCCGTGAAAAACAACGTGCTGGGCACCAAAAACCTGCTGGTCAGCGCCAGCGAGCACGGGGTGGAGCGCTTTGTGCAGCTTTCCACCGATAAGGCCGTGAACCCCACCAGCGTCATGGGCTGCACCAAGCGCATCTGCGAAATGCTCATCCAGACCTTTGCGGGCAACACGGATATGAAGTGTGTGGCGGTGCGGTTCGGCAACGTGCTGGGCAGCCACGGCAGCGTTATCCCGCTGTTTGAAGCCCAGATCAAAAAGGGCGGGCCGGTCACCCTGACCGACCCCAACATCGTGCGCTACTTTATGACCATCCCGGAAGCAGCCCAGCTGGTGCTGCAGGCGGGTGCACTGGCCGAGAGCGGCAATATCTATGTGCTGGATATGGGCGAGCCGGTGCGCATTATGGACCTTGCCAAGCAGCTCATCCGCTTTTACGGCTATGAGCCGGGCGTGAATATGGAGATAAAAATCGTGGGTCTGCGCCCCGGTGAAAAGCTTTACGAAGAGCTGATGATGGACGAGGAGCAGGACAAGATGCGCCGCACCCAGCACAACAAGATCTTTGTGGCAAGCCCCCGCACCATTGATCTGGCCGAGTTCTACGAGCAGCTGCAGGCGCTGGAAGCCGCTGCCGCCCACAACGATGAGGGCGTGGTGCGCCAGCTGGCGGCTATGATCCCCACCTTTACCCCCACCCGGGAGAACCTGAAACTGTAACAGCTTGAACTGCGGCACTGGGCCGCATGGGATAGACCGCAGACCGGAACATGCCGGGCTGCGCAAAACGAGAGGGATGTTATTATGGAAAAGAAACCGTTTCTGACCGAGGCGATGGCACAGGAGATCATCGAAGATGTGCCCACGCCGTTCCACGTCTACGACGAAAAGGGCATCCGGGAGAATGTCCGCCGCATCAACAAGGCCTTTAGCTGGAACAAGGGCTTCAAGGAGTATTTTGCGGTCAAGGCACTGCCGAACCCTGTCATCCTGCAGATCCTCAAGGAGGAGGGCTGCGGCGTGGATTGCTCCTCCCTGACCGAGCTGATGCTCAGCGAGGTCTGCGGCTTTACCGGCCACGATATCATGTTCTCCTCCAACCAGACCCCCGTGGAGGATATGCAGAAGGCCTACGAGCTGGGCGCCTACATCAATCTGGACGATGCCACCATGGTGGAGTTTCTGGAGCGGGTGGCCGGTGTGCCGCAGGAGATCTTCTGCCGCTATAACCCCGGCGGAACTTTCCAGCTGGGCGAGAGCGAGGAGGGCTTTCAGGTCATGGACAAGCCCGGCGATGCGAAGTACGGTATGACCGAGCAGCAGATGATCGACAGCTACAAAAAGCTGATGCAGAAGGGCGCAAAGCAGTTCGGCATCCATGCCTTCTTGGCCTCCAACACCATCTCGGACGCCTACTACCCGGAGCTGGCAGGCATCCTGTTCCAGCTGGCTGTCCGTGTGCAGCAGGCTACCGGGGCGCACATCAGCTACATCAACCTGTCCGGCGGCGTGGGCATCCCTTACCGCCCGGAGCAGACCGAGAACGACATCATGGCCATCGGCGAGGGCGTGCGCAAAAAGTTTGAGGAGATCCTTGTGCCCGCCGGCATGGGCGATGTGGCCATCTTCAGCGAGATGGGCCGCTTTACCACCGGCCCCTACGGTGCACTGGTGTCCACCGTCATCCACGAAAAGCACATCTATAAGGAGTACATCGGTCTGGACGCCTGCGCCGCAAACCTGATGCGCCCCGCCATGTACGGCGCTTACCACCACATCACCGTGCTGGGCAAGGAGAACGAGCCCTGCGACCACAAGTACGACGTGGTGGGCGGGCTGTGCGAGAATAACGACAAGTTTGCCGTTGACCGGATGCTGCCCAAGATCGACATCGGGGATATCCTTTACATCCATGATACCGGTGCCCACGGCTCTGCTATGGGCTACAACTACAACGGTAAGCTGCACTGCGCCGAGGTGCTGCTGTGCGAGGATGGCTCTCACCGGCTGATCCGCCGCGCCCAGACCCCGCGGGATTACTTTGCAACGCTGGACTTTTTGCCCTTTATGAAGCCCCTGTTTGAGGACTGATTCTGATAAAAACGAGGTATGACTCATGTTTTTTGGCTTTCAGCTTACCCTTGGCCTGATGATGGCCTTTTACGGTTTTTCGGTGATGAAAAATCCCCGCGTGTGGGGCGATCAGGGGCGCAGGGCGGTCAAGGCCGAAAACTTTGAGGAATACTGCCGCCAGAACGGCCAGTTCTTTTTAAAGGCGGGCTGTGTTGTGGCGGTGATTGGTGCACTGGATGCTCTGATCACGCTGGATGCGGTATTGTACGCGCTGCTGTACATTTTTGGCTTGGCCTTTGCCTTCTACCCCCTTACCCGCTGGTGCAAGCAGAACGAGGGCTTCTCTTGGCCGTGGCCCCACGTCCAGAGCGAGAAAAAACGCATCAGGGAACTGCGCCGCGAACAGCAGGCACAGGAGAACGAGGAAAAAGGGGAGAAGTGATCCCCCGGATAAAGCATAAGTAGCAAAAGAACAGCTCCCGGTCACGCCGCTTAACGTGACCGGGAGCTGCTTTACTGTTTGTGGATAAGCGGGCGCTTATTCGGCGTCCTTCGGGTCGGTCATCAATTCCTTGATGCTGGGCACAACGCCGCCCAGATTCTGCAGCTCAGAGGGGATGATGATCTTGGTAGCCTTGCCGTTGGCAACCTTCGCCAGCGCTTCAAGGCTGCGGATGGCCAGCACCTTGTCGCTGGGCATGGCCTCGTTCAGCAGACGGATGGCATCTGCGTTGGCCTTCTGCACAGCCAGAATGGCCTGTGCCTCGCCCTCGGCCTCCAGAATGCGCTGCTGCTTCACGGCATCGGCACGCAGAATGGCGGCTTCCTTTTCGCCCTCTGCGGCGGTGATGGCGGCCTGCTTTTCACCGTCTGCCTTCAGGATGACGGCGCGCTTCTCGCGCTCAGCCTTCATCTGCTTTTCCATGGCTTCCTGAATTTCCCGCGGCGGGATGATGTTCTTCACCTCCACGCGGTTCACCTTGATGCCCCACTTGTCGGTGGCTTCGTCAAGGATGGCGGTGATCTTGCCGTTGATGACATCGCGGCTGGTCAGGGTATGATCCAGCTCCATCTCACCAATGATGTTGCGCAGGGTGGTGGCAGAAAGGCTCTCGATGGCGGCAATGGGCTGGTTGACGCCGTAGGTGTACAGCTTTGCGTCCATGACCTGAAAGAACACCACCGTGTCGATCTGCATAGTCACGTTATCGCGGGTGATCACAGGCTGAGGGGGAAAGTCTGCCACCTGCTCCTTCAGGCTTACCTTTTTGGCAATGCGCTCAATAAAGGGGATCTTGACGTGCAGGCCGGCAGTCCATGTATCGGAGTAGCTGCCCAGCCGCTCAATGACATATACCTTGGACTGCGGCACGATGACGATGTTGGAAACAATGACCAGCACCAGAACAAAAACAAGCGCAAGGATGACAAAAAACAGAACCATAGTGCATCTCCTTTGTCAGGTCGTTGTGTGGGGGTTACGGCTTTCGGTCAGAACAGGCTCTACGATGAGCAGGGTGCTGTGGATCTCGGTAACGCGGCAAAGCGCACCGGGGCCAAGGGTGTCGCCGGGGGTGGCGCAGCGGGCGTTCCAGTCCACGCCGTCCAGCCGCACCCGGCCGGGGAGCTCGGCGGTGACAGGGGAAAGCACGATGGCCTCTCGTCCCAGATTGCGGTCGCCGTTGGTGGCGGTATGTTTGAGCCGCAGCTTTGCCGCCAGCGGGCGGAAGGCTGCAAGGCACAGGATGCTTACCACCAGAAAGACCACCGCCTGCACCCGGAACGACCCGGTGAACACGCAGCACAGCAATGCGGCGGCAGACCCGATGGCAAACCAGATGGAGGTCATATTAAAGGTACTGGCCTCCAGTGCCAGAAAGCCCACGGCTGCAGCCAGCCAGAGAATGGGGGAGATCTGCATGGTATGTTACCTCCTTATGCTGCTATTATACGGCATCCCCTTGGGGGAAGGTCAAGAGTTTTTTACTGGAACGTTGCACAGAAAACAAAATATAGACAAAAATGGAAAAGAAAGGATGAAAATGGGACAGCAAAACACCCAAAAGGTGTTTCGCTGTCCCGAAAAATTGATTTACTGGATATCGTAGTAGCTGTGGTTGGGGTTGTGGCCGTTTTCTTCCACCACGATGGTAAAGCCCATGGGGTTTACCTCGGTGTGCTTGCCGCTGGCCAGCGGCTCCACGATGATGTGCTCAGAACGGTTCACGATGATCTCCGCAGTTTCGGTCTTACCGATGCGCTGGTAGTGCAAAATGCCGTCCTCAGCCCGCAGCACCCGCAGCTCTCCGGTGCGGAAGGCTTCGCAGCTGTGGCGCAGCTGCGCCAGCTGTGCCAGCACCGGGCGCAGCCGCTCCTCGTGGCTGTCCCAGCAGAAGAAGGCGCGGTTGAAGGGGTCGCGGTAGCCCTGCATCCCGATCTCGTCGCCGTAGTACAGGCAGGGTACGCCGGGCAGGGTGTAAATGATGGCATAGGCCATGCGCAGGCGCAGCATCCCTTCCTCGTAGGCTTCGCCGGTCACGCTGCGGCCGCTCTGCCACTCCCGGCCGCGTCCGTTGGCGGGCTCGTCCGCGATCACAGTCAGAGCGCGCTCGGTGTCGTGGGTGGACAAAAAGTTCAGTGCCGTGTTGATGGCAGGGGCAGGGTAGTGCTCGCAGATGGAAAGGATTTCGTTGGCGGCCTGCTGGGCAGGCTTGCCTTTGACAAAATCCAGCACGGAGTTCTTGAAGGGGTAGTTCATCACGCTGTCCAGCCCCTTGCCCAGCAGGTAGGTGCGGCGGTGGTCAAAGCCGAACTTGGTTGTGGCGTCCTCCCACACCTCGCCCAGCAAAAACTTTTCCGGGCTTACCCGCTTGACGGCGGTGCGGATCTTCTCGATGAATTCGTCCGGCAGCTCATCGGCCACATCCAGCCGGAAGCCGGCAGCACCCCGACGCAGCCATGTGTCGATGACGCCGCCCTCGCCGGTGATGAACTCCACAAAGGAGGGGGTCTCCTCATTGACCTCCGGCAGGGTCTCGAAGCCCCACCAGCTGCGATAGCCGCCCTTGTACTTGGGGTCAAAGTCGTACCAGCTGCGGTAGGGGGAGTTGGGGTCGCGGTAAGCGCCGCCCTCGCCGTAGCGGCCCTCGCGGTTGAAGTAGCGGCTGTCCGAGCCGGTGTGGCTGAACACACCGTCCAGTACGATGCCGATGCCGTACTTGGCGGCCTCGCGGCAGAGCACCTCAAACTCTTCGTTAGTGCCCAGCAGCGGGTCCACGTTCAGGTAGTCGGCGGTGTTGTAGCGGTGGTTTGAGTGTGCCTCAAAAATGGGGTTCAGGTACAAATAATCCACGCCCATCTCCCGCAGGTAGGGGAGCTTGATGCGGATGCCCTCTAAATCGCCGCCGAAATAGTCCTCGTTCAGGTGGCCGCCGGTCTCGTTGGGCTGCCAGAAGGGTTCGGCGTGCTTATCGGCCTGATACAGCCGGTCCGGGAAGGGCATGGGCTTGTTCTCAATGCCTTCACAGAACCGATCCGGGAAGATCTGGTAGAACACCTTGCCCTTGATGCACTCCGGCGTCTGGAAATCCGGCTCGTAGACCGTGATCTGCCAGCTTTCGCCCTCCTGCCAGCTGACCACGCCGCAGTTGTCGGCCCCGCGCACGATGCGGCGGAAGTCGGTATACAGGTCAAAGTAATAGAAGTATAGGCCCGGGTCGCCCAGCACAACATCCACCGAAAAATGGTTCTGGTGGGGCGTCTGGCCGTCAAATTTCATGCGGTAGTGCACGGGCACATCGTATTTGCCCTCCTTTTGCAGTACAAGGTGCGGGTCTACATAGCCCAGCTCCTCGGGGATACACAGGGCCAAGTGCACGGTCTGCCCGGCGCGCACGGCACCAAAGGGCTGCTTAAAGTAGGGGTCGTAGCTGTTGAACAGACAAGACAAAAAAATCGTCCTTTCTCAAAAAAGCCCCGGCGGGCGAAATGCCACCGGGGCTTTGCGGTTTTACAAAGGGAAATTACTTGCCCATGGGCACGGGGGAAGCGTACCAGATATCGCGGGCGTAGTCCAGCACGGCGCGGTCTGCGCTGAAGATGCCGCTGTTGGCAATGTTCTTCAGGCTCATGCGGGCCCATGTCTCGCGGTCAGCATACAGCTTCTGCAGGTCGGCCTGTGCACGGCGGTAGTCCTTGAAGTCGGCCATGACCATGTACGGGTCGCTGCTGCGCAGGTTCTCGGTGACCTCGTGGAAGTTCTCGCCGTTCCAGCCGCGCTCCAGGAAGTTCAGGGCGCTGTTGGCCACGTCGTCGCCCATGATAAAGGCGTTGGGGTGGTAGCCCACCCGCTTCAGGTTGTTCACCTCAGGGGTCAGCATACCGAAGATCAGCTCGTTCTCCTTGCCGGCAGCATCAGCGATCTCCACGTTTGCACCGTCCAGAGTGCCCAGCGTGATGGCGCCGTTCAGCATGAACTTCATGTTGCCGGTACCGGAAGCCTCGGTGCCTGCCAGAGAGATCTGCTCAGAGACCTCGGCAGCGGGCATCAGGTGCTCGCTCAGGGAGACGCAGTACTCCTCCAGATAGACCACGCGCAGTTTTTCGCGCACGGCGGGGTCGTTGTTGATCAGGTCGCCCAGCTTGCAGATCATGCGGATCATCTGCTTGGCCATGTAGTAGCCGGGAGCAGCCTTTGCACCGAAGATGTAGGTCTTGGGGATGAAGTCGGCGTTGGGATTCTCTTTCAGGTACAGGTACTGTGCAGCGATGTTCAGTGCATTCAGGTGCTGACGCTTGTACTCGTGCATACGCTTGACCTGACAGTCAAAGATGGAGTTGGGGTCGATGACCTGACCGGTGCTCTTAGCCAGATAGCTGGCAAAATCCTTCTTGTTGGCCAGCTTGATCTCGTTCAGCTTTTTCAGCACGGTCTTGTCGTCGGCGTACTTGTTCAGCTTGGTCAGATCGGAAGCATCGTGCTTGTAGCCGTCGCCGATGGTCTCGTCCAGCAGCTTGCACAGGCCGGGGTTAGAGGCCAGCAGCCAGCGGCGGTATGCAATGCCGTTGGTCACGTTCTTGAAGGCGTTGGGCTTGAACAGGTAGTAATCGTGGAAAACGCTCTCCTTGATGATCTCGCTGTGCAGCTTGGAAACGCCGTTGATGCTGTTGGCGGTGTAGGCGCAGATGTTGGCCATGCGCACCTGATTGTCGCCGATTAGTGCCATATAGTCGATCTTGCCCTGATCGCCGGGGAAGGCCTTTGCCAGCTCCTCGCGGGCACGGCGGTCCATCTCCACCACGATCTGGTAGATGCGGGGCAGGGTCATCTTGAAGATGTCCACGTTCCACTTCTCCAGAGCCTCGGCCATAACGGTGTGGTTGGTGTAGGAGAACACCTTCTGGCAGATGCTGAAGGCCTTATCCCAGTCAAAGCCGCACTCATCCAGCAGAATGCGCATCATCTCGGGGATGGCCAGAGTGGGGTGGGTGTCGTTCAGCTGGATAGCGACCTTGTCGGGCAGGTTCTCCAGCGTAGCGTAGCTGGACAGATGGTTCTGCACGATATCGCCGATAGAAGCAGCGGACAGGAAGTACTGCTGACGCAGGCGCAGGATCTTGCCCTCAACGTGGTTATCGTTGGGGTACAGCACCTTGGAGATGAGCTCGGCGTTGGCGTTCTTGCTCATGGCGGTGTTGTAGTTGCCCAGAGAGAAGCTGGACATATCAAAGTCCGGAGCCTTTGCCTGCCACAGACGCAGCTTTGCAACGCCCTTTCCATCGTAGCCCTGCACATACATATCGGAGGGGATGGCCATGACGCTGTTGTAGTTGGTGTGCTGGATGTAGTGGAAGCCGTTGTCCCAGTTCTCGTGGATCTCGCCGTCAAAGCGGATCTCCACAGCCTGATCCGGGTGGCTCTTCAGCCACACCTGACCGCCGGGCAGCCAGTTGTCGGCGCGCTCCTGCTGCCAGCCGTCCACGATCTTCTGCTTGAAGATGCCGTACTCGTACAGGATGGAGTAGCCGGTGCCGCAGATATCGGTGGTGGCCATGCCGTCCAGATAGCAGGCTGCCAGACGGCCCAGACCGCCGTTGCCCAAGCCTGCATCGGGCTCTTCCTCAAAAATGCTGTCCAGATTGATGTCGGCGTCAGCCAGTGCCTTTTTGGCCACCTCGTCCAGACCCAGATTGAACAGGCTCATCTTCAGGCTGCGGCCCATCAAAAACTCCATGCAGAGGTAGTAGACCTGCTTGGTGCCGGTGCCGATGGCCTTAGACTGGAACTTTTTGTGGTTCTCGCTCATCATCTGACGGCAGATCAGAGCCAGAGAACGGTAGATCTGCTGGTTGGAGGCAACATTCAGCTCCACACCGTACTCACTGGTGAGCTTGTCCTGAAGAATTTTGCCAAATTCTTTTGATGTCATAGTGTGCTCCTATCCGCATAAGCGTTTGCTTTGCTAAAATAATTGAGTAGATAATAGCAGCAGAAACGTTCCCTCTTTCGCCCGGCTGCCAACATAACAAAGTTATTATAATATGAACGATTTATAAATGCAAGGAACTAGGCGCTTTTTTTCTGTAACTGCTATTTTTTCAGGCCACTTTCTGACAAATATGCCGAAATTTCAAAAATTCCACTTTTTCTTGCGGCGCATTTATATTATAATAGAAGATAGAACTGAGCCGCGAAACTTTTTTCGGGGAGTAATTCCGGCAGTAATGGGGCGGGAAACTCCGCCGAAACGTTTTCGGAAGCCGAAACGTTACCGGGAACGGTACCATATTCCGGTAAAAAGCAGAATAAACGGCCTTGCGCCGTACAGATACAGGATAAAAAAGGGGAAAACACCATGGTAAACAAGGTAAGGGTCAACATCGCGGGCACACCGTATGCCATCGCCACCACAGATTCGGAAAAGTACATCCTGGGTCTGGCCAAAAAGCTGGACGAGGACATCACAAAGCTGCTGGACACCAACGACAACCTCTCGGTGACTAAGGCGGCGGTGTTCTGCGCGATGGATTATCTGGACGAATACCGCAAGAGCACCGGCAGCGCCGAGAATATGCGCAGTCAGATCCAGGACTACATTGCAGATGCAGCCCGGGCAAAGCTGGCCGAGGATAAGGCGCTGGCGGAAAACGCCGTGCTGCGCCGGGAAGCTGCTGCCCTGCGGGAACAGCTGGCCAAGGAGCGCCAGCGCGAGACCCGCCGGGAGGAGCGTGCCGCTCGGGCTGCGGCAGAAACGGCACAGGAACAGCCCGCCCCGGAAGCCCCGGCGGCAGAGAGTACGCAGGCGGACGAGACCAACTGAATGTACCTTATATAAATAGAAGTCAGAAGGAGAACTATGGCAAGGATCGAGATCTTAGCCCCGGTGGGCAGTGAAGAAATGCTCCGCGCGGCGGTGTTCAGCGGCGCGGACGCAGTATATCTGGGCTTTTCGGGTTTCAACGCCCGCACGGGTGCCGGCAACTTTGATGCAGACAGCCTGCAGGAGGCGGTGCGCTTCTGCCACGCCCGGGGCGTGGCGGTGCACGTTGCGCTGAATACGACTGTGTATGGCACCGAACTGTCAGCACTGGAACAGGCTATCCGGGCGGTAGCAGCCAGCGGTGCGGATGCAGTCATCTGTCAGGATCTGGCAGTGGCTACTTTAATTGGTAAAATTGCCCCGCAGCTGCCCCGGCACGGCTCCACCCAGATGAGCGTCCACACCCTGCAAGGTGCACTGGAGCTGAAGGAACTGGGCTTTACCCGGGTGGTGCTGGCGCGTGAGCTGAGCCTGCCCGAGGTGGAGCACATTACAAAGCACTGCGGCATCGAGACCGAGTGCTTCATCCACGGTGCGCTGTGCATGAGCGTGAGCGGCCAGTGCTATATGTCCGCCTTTCTGGGCGGGCGCAGCGGCAACCGGGGCTCCTGTGCGGGCCCCTGCCGTCTGCCCTTTGAGGCCAACGCTCTGCCGGAGGGCAAGCCCGGGCGGCTGCATCACCTCTCCCTTAAGGATAACTCCGCCATCGACAAGTTGGACAAGCTGCAGGCGCTTGGCGTAGCATCGGCAAAAATCGAGGGCCGTCTGCGCACGCCGGAGTATGTGGCGGCGGCGGTCAGCGCCTGTCTGGCAGGCCGCGAGGGCCGTGCCTACGACCGCGACCTGCTGAAGAACGCCTTCAGCCGCTCCGGTTTCACCTCCGGCTATCTGGACGGCAAAATCGACGGTACCATGTTCGGTGTGCGCAGCGAAGCTGACGCCGAGCTGACCAAAAAGACCCTGCCCATGCTGCGTGAGCTTTACCGCCGCGAGCGCTCCCGCGTGCCGGTGCAGATGAAACTGGAAATCGAGGAGGGCGGCGAAAAGCTGACCGTTACCGATGCCGATGGCAACAAGGCCTTTGCCTACGGGGATGCCGAGCCGCAGCCTGCCCGCACCGACCCCACCGAGAGCCTGAACCGCAGCTTGGCCAAGACCGGCGGCACGCCCTTTGCGGCAGAGAAGATCACCGTGGAAATGGACGGCGGGCCGTGGTTCATCCCCGGCAGTGCCGTGAACGAGCTGCGTCGGGAAGCACTGGATGCCCTGCTCAAAAAGCGGGAGGTGCTGCGCCCTTGGCCCACCACCGAGGAGCACGTCGCCGCCCTGCCGCAGCGCACTCTGCCGCCCCGTCGCACCCTGCGCGCCCGGTTCGAGCGCTGGGATCAGGTGCCGGAGCGGGCACTTGACGGGGTGGAGTACCTCATTCTGCCCATTGCGCAGGCCGACCGTGTGCCCCGGGAGTGGCGGACAAAGACCATTCTGGAGCTGCCCCGGGTCATGTTCGGTGCGCTGGAGCAGGACACCGCCCGCCGCATTGCAGCCACGCAGGATGCGGGCTTTGCCGGATACGAGGTCAGCAACATCGCCCACCTGCGGCTGTGCCGTGGCCTGCCTATGACCGGCGGCTTCGGGCTGAACATCACCAACAATGTGGCGGCGCAGTTCTATGCAGAGCAGGGACTTTCCAGTCTGCTCATTCTGCCGGAGGTGAAAGACAGCGATATTGCGTCCATTGCGCCCACCCGGAACGGTAAGCCTGTGCCCACCGGCGTGATGATCTACGGTCATATGCCGCTGATGCTTACCCGCGCCTGCCCGCTGCAAAATATCCACGACTGTGCCCACTGCGATAAGACCGGTGTGCTGACCGACCGCAAGGCCAAAAAGTTCCCGGTGCGGTGCGGCCTTGGGGTGCGCACCATCTATAACCCGGTGCCCATCTACATGGGCGATAAGCCCGGCGCACTGGCGGTGGACTATGGCGTGGCCTACTTTACGCTGGAATCCCGCGAGGAGGCGGCGCAGGTTCTGGACAGCATCCGCACCCACGCCCCCTTTGAGGGCGAGTTTACCCGCGGCTTATATTTTAAAGGAACGAATTGACGAAAACAGAAAAACGAAATGAGGTTATACGATGGAACCCATCACTGTAAAATATAAGGTACTGGATGCCCGGGCAAAGGTGCCCGCCTATGCCACCCCCGGCGCAGCTGCCGCCGACCTGTGCGCTGTGCTGGATGCACCGCTGACCGTTGCCCCCATGCAGCGGGTGCTGGTGCCCACCGGCCTTGCCATCGAACTGCCGGGTGCCCATAGTGTGGCGCTGGTGTACGCCCGCAGCGGCCTGTCCATCAAGCACGGCCTGTGCATGGCAAACGGCGTGGGCGTGGTGGACAGCGACTATCGCGGCGAGCTGAAGGTGCCCATGGTCAATCTGGGAGCCGAGGCTTATACCATCCAGCCCGGCGAGCGGGTGGCGCAGCTGTGCATCGCTCCGGTATACACCGCTGCCTTTGTGCCCGCCGAGGAGCTGGGCGACACCCAGCGCGGCGCGGGCGGCTTTGGCTCTACCGGCCGTTAAAGAAGGGAACATGGAGAAAATGAAGGAAAATAACCTGATCTTAGCCTCTGGCAGCCCCCGCAGACGGGAACTGCTCTCCCTATACACCACTGATTTCACCGTCTGCGTCAGCGATTTTGACGAGAGCGCTGTTACCGCCCCCACCCCGGCGCAGCTGGTGGAGCAGCTGGCCATCGGCAAGTGCCTTGCAGTGGCAAAGCAGCACCCGGATGCCGTGGTCATCGGCTGTGACACCGTGGTGGATGTGGACGGCACCGTGTTCGGCAAGCCCCACAATGCAGAGGACGCCAAGCGGATGCTGCGTGCCCTCTCCGGCAAGACCCATCAGGTACACACCGGCGTGTGCATTGCAAAAGGGGACAGGGCAGAGCATTTTGTGGACAGCTGCAAGGTGACCTTTTTCCCGCTGGGGGAGGAGGAAATCGCGTTCTACACTGCTACCCCGGAACCCTACGATAAGGCCGGTGCCTACGCCATTCAGGGGCGTGCAGCCCTGTGGCTGGACCGCATCGAGGGCGATTACTACACCATTATGGGGCTGCCGGTCAGCCGCACCGTACAGCTGCTGGCGCATTTTTTGTGAGAAAAATGGAAAAATGATAGAAAACTTGCCGAAACGCTTGAGAAATGAAGCACTTGCGGCTATAATAGAACCGTGTTATTCTGCGCAGGAGGGTCTGTTTACCGCAGACTGTCCGGCATTCTGGGATAGATTTAAGGAACGATCGTAAGGAGAATTGGAACAATGAGTTTTCTGTCAAAGGACGTTGGCATTGATCTGGGTACTGCCAATACTCTGGTCTACATGAAGGGCAAGGGCATCATCATGCGTGAGCCCTCGGTCGTGGCGGTGGACACCAAGACCGACGAAGTACGCTGCGTGGGCGGCGAGGCAAAGGCTGTCATCGGCCGTACCCCCGGCAGCATCGTGGCGGTGCGTCCCCTGAAGGACGGCGTCATCGCTGATTTCGACATCACCGCAAATATGCTGGAGAACTTCCTCAAAAAGGCCTGCGGCAATAGCATGTTCTCCCGTCCCCGGGTGGTCATCTGCATCCCCTCCGGTGTTACCGAGGTGGAGCGCCGCGCAGTGCGCGAGGCTACCCTGAAGGCCGGTGCCCGTCAGGTGTCTGTCATTGAAGAGCCCATGGCTGCTGCCATCGGTGCAGGCCTGCCCATTAGCGAGCCCACCGGCAGCATGATCGTGGATATCGGCGGCGGCACGGCGGAGATCGCTGTCATCTCTCTGGGTGGCATCGTGGCTTCCCGCAGCGTGCGCATGGCCGGTGATATGTTCGATCAGGCCATCATTGCTTTCATTAAGCGCAAGTACAACCTGCTCATCGGTGAGCGCACCGCCGAGCAGATCAAGATCGAGATCGGCTCTGCCTATGCACTGGACCCGGAGCTGACCATGGAGATCAAGGGTCGCAACCTTGTGGACGGCCTGCCCAAGAACATCGTGGTGCACTCTGAGGATGTGCGCGGCGCGCTGCTGGAGTGTCTGGTCAAGATCACCACTGCCATCAAGGAGACGCTGGAGCGCACCCCGCCGGAACTGAGCGCAGATATCATCGACCGCGGCATCACCCTGACCGGCGGCGGCGCTTTGCTGCGTGGTCTGGATCAGCTGATCCAGAGTGAGACCGGCATTGACGTCCATATTGCGGATGACCCGCTGGATTGCGTGGCCAAGGGTGCCGGTGCGGTGCTGGATCATGTGGATGTGCTGCATGATGTGCTGGACACGGATGGAGGACATATGTAAGAGCGGCTCTCTGCGGAGAGAACTGCTTTAAATGCGGAAAAGTTTCAGACACAGCAGCTGTGCGTTTTTCCGCTGCAAACACTGCATCTTGCGCGGATGGCACGGCTGTCCGCGCTTTTTTCATGCAAAGGCCTGCGGTAGGGCGCGGGCACCCCGACAGGAGGGAAGCACCCTTTGAAAGATTTTTTTGATACCTGGAAATTCAAGATCCTTGTGGCCGTAGCAGTATTTCTGGTGGGCATCATGGCCTACGCCGGTGCCAACGGCCGCCTGACCGCTGCCCCGCAGGAGTTGCTGGGCGTGATCCTGACCCCCTTCCAGAAAGCGGCGGCTATGGTCAGCGGCGGTGTGGGTGCGGTGTGGGAGAAATACACCAGCATCGACGAGGTGATGGAGCAGAACGAGCAGCTGGAAGCGGAAAACGCCGAGCTGCGCCAGCAGATGGTGGACTACGACCGCATCAAGGCCGAGAACGATGCCTACAAGGCGCTGGCCAACATTCAGGAAAAGAACAGCAATGCCACCTATGTGTCCGGCTTTGTCATCGGCCGCGACCCGCTGGACGAGTTCGGCGGCTTCACGCTGGACAAGGGCACCGCAGACGGCGTAGCGGTGAACAATGCTGTCATCAGTGACCGGGGCTATCTGCTGGGCATGGTGGTGGAAGCCGACCCGACCAGCTGCAAGGTGATGACCATCCTGCACCCCAGCTTCAACGCGGCGGGTGTTGTTTCCCGTACCCGGGAAAACGGCATCCTGAACGGCAATACTACCTATGCGGCGGACGGCCTGTGTACCCTGACCAATCTGGAGCGCAGCACCGAGACCCGTGCGGGCGATCAGGTCATCACCACCGGTCTGGGCGGGGTGTTCCCGCCGGATCTTCTGGTGGGTACGGTGCAGGATGTGGTGCCGGAGGCCAGCGGCAAATCCTCCATTGCGGTGGTGCGCCCCGGTGCCGACCCCCGCACCGCCAAGCATGTTTTTATCATTACTGCGTACTAAGGAGGGCACACTGCTATGGAATCTCGCCGCAAGCGCAGCCGCAGTCAGCTGCTGAAGTGGGGCTGCTATGTGCTGGCGCTGTTTGTGTGCGCCGCTTTGCAGACTACGCCCGGGCTGTTTCAGCTGGGGCAGGCAAAGCCGCTGCTGGTGCTGCCGCTGTGTCTGGCGGTGGCAGTATTTGAGGGAGAGTTTGCCGGGGCGCTGTTTGGCACGGTAGGCGGTCTTTTGTGGGACTACGCCGCCGGGCGCACGGTGGGTATGCTGGCGCTGGAACTGCTGCTGCTCTGCTTTGGAGTATCGGTGCTGGTGCAGCTGTATTTACAGGTGAACTTTGGCAACTTTGCCGCCGTAAATACTATGACGGCGCTGCTGGTGCTCTCGCTGGACTGGCTGTTTTTCTATTATATGCCGGGCTATGCCGGCGCTGCGCTGCGGTACATTGCCTTTGTACTGCCCAGTGCAGTGCTGACCATCCCCGCGGCGCTGCTGGCCTTCTGGCTGGTGCAGCGCATCCATGACGGGTTTGAGATCGACAACGGTGTGGTCTAACCCGTAAAAGGAGAACCAGATGAACGAAAATGAACGCAAGGTCGTGGTGCGGCGGATGCTGCTGCTCATTGCAGTGGCCTGTATCATCATGGGGCTGTACACCTTCCGGCTGATCTTTTTGCAGCTGGTCAACGGGGATAGCTTCAAGGCAAAAGCCACCAACACCACGGATTATAAGTTCACGGTCACCGCCGCGCGCGGCAATATCGTGGACAGCACCGGCAAGCGCATCGCCACCACCAGCACCGGCTATAATGTGGTGCTGAACAAGCTGCAGATGGGGGATCAGGATCTGGACACCATGCTGCAGCAGATCGTGGAACTTTTGCGCAAGAACGATGAAAAATGGCTGGACACCCTGCTCATCAGCGAGCCGGATGCCGCCGGGAACTATACCTTTACGGACAGCGCCGACAGCACCAGCGACCAGAAAACGCTGGCAGACATGAAGGAGACGCTGGGCTTGCAGCAGTACGCCACCGCCAACGATGTGATGGAGATGCTGGTGGAGAAAAACCATCTGGAAAGCTTCTCCCTGCCGTGGCAGCGGGTGCTGGCGGGCATCCATTACGAGATGGACCGGCAGGCCTTTTCCAACGTGAACAACTTTGTCATGGCGGAAAACGTCAGTCAGGTGACGGTGGCTACCATCAAGGAGCATTCCCTCACGCTGCCGGGCGTGGAGATCGTGGAGACCAGCACCCGCAGCTATGAGCAGGGAGATATCCTCCCCGCCGTGCTGGGGCGTGTGGGCAAGATCACCGCCGAAAAGTGGAAGGTGACCGACGAAAATGGTCAGGTGACCTATCCGCTCAAGGAAAAAGGCTATAACATGAACGATGTGATCGGCATCTCCGGCCTTGAGTCCGTGTACGAGGACGAGCTGCGCGGCAAGGACGGCGTGGAGACCATCACCCGCAATTCGGACGGCGTGATCGTGGACACCAAGATCACCACCGTGCCGGAGCCGGGGCATACCGTGCAGCTGACCATCAACAGCGACTTTCAACGGGCGGTGGACAAGGCCCTTGCCAACAATATCGACATGATCAACCGGGTGTACAACACCGGCGATATGAAAGCTGCCGCCGGCGCTGCGGTGGTGCTGGACGTAAAGGACGGCAGCGTGCTGGCGGCTGCAAACTACCCCAGCTTTGACCAGAATCTGTACGCCACCAACTATTCCGAGTACAGCGCCGACCCCAGCCTGCCCCTGTTCAACCGGGCGCTGCAGGGCCTGTACACCCCCGGCTCCACCTTTAAGCCTGCGGTGGCGGTGGCAGCGCTGGATAGCGGCCTGATCAACCAGTACTCCACCGTCAACTGCACCGGCGTGTACACCTATTATAAGGACTACCACCCCCGCTGCACCCGCCACGGCCACAGCGGCAACATTGACGTGGTCACTGCCATCAAGTGGAGCTGCAACATCTTCTTCTACGACGTGGGCCGCCGCCTGACCAGTGACGTCTACGATGCCTACGCCTACAAGCTGGGTCTTGGGCAGCGCACCGGCGTGGAGGTAAACGAGGCCGTGGGACGGCTGACCAAAAAGACAGACAAAAACTACACCTCATCGCTGGATATTCAGGCCGCCATCGGGCAGGGCAACACGGTAGTAAGCCCCATCCAGCTGGCTACCTACGCCGCCACGCTGGCCAACGACGGCGTGCGCTACCGCACCCATTTTGTCAAGGCCATTCTGGATACCAACACCGGCGAGGTGCTCAGCGAGACCCAGCCGGAGGTGATGGATGTCATCGAGGGCAACGGCAACACCTTTGCGCTGGTGCGGCAGGGCATGACACTGGTGCCCAGCACCATCAGCGGCAAGATCTCCAGCTATCCCATTGCCATCGCCTGCAAGACCGGCACCCCCCAGCGCAGTGAGACCTACGCCTCTGGCAAGCACTACCTGAACGCCATGATGATCGCCTATCTCCCGGCAGACGACCCGGAGATCGCCATCGGCATCACGGTGGAGTACGGCGGCTACGGTGCCCGCACCGGTGATCTGGTGGTGGATATCGCCAACGCCTACTTTGCCATGAAGGACGGCACGCTGGAGGTTGACCCCTATGTGGATCCACGCACCGTGGTGCAGGAGGATGCCGCAGCATCGGATACCGCTGCCCAGACCGCCCCGGATGCTGCGAATGATGCACAGACCGATGCAGCTGCTGCAGAACCGCAGCAGACGACCGCGCCCGCAGGGGTGACAGAGGAAGAAAACAACGATGCAATGCTTGCGCAGTAAAGCGCAGCTGCGTGCAAAGTGCTGAACTTGAACGAAAATTTGAATATTGTGTCCAAAAACCTGTTGTAAATGAGTTGCGTTTGTGATATCATGTATAAGAAAGAGAATTTATCAAGCATTTTATATACAAATGTTTCAATAGAGGAGAGATCTACAGATGACGATTGCCCTGATCGCGCACGACTCCAAAAAGGAGCTGATGGTTCAGTTCTGCACGGCATACTGCCGTATTCTGAGCCAGCATAAATTGGTGGCGACCGGCACTACCGGCAAACTGATTTCCGAGGCCACTGGCCTGCAGGTACAGCGTTTTCTGGCCGGTGTGCAGGGCGGCGACCAGCAGATCGCGTCCCGCATTGCCTGCAACGAGATCGACCTGCTGCTGTTCTTCCGCGACCCCATCAATGCAAAGCCCAGCGAGCCGAACGAGATGACCCTGCTGCGCCTGTGCGATGTGCACAACATCCCCATGGCTACCAACATTGCTACTGCTGAGGTACTGATCCACGGACTTGAGCGCGGAGATCTGGACTGGCGCGATATCGTGCACCCGCAAAACTAAGATGTGCAAAAAAGAAGCGCTGCATCGTACAGATGCGGCGCTTCTTTTTGCTTTTTCGGTAAAAATGCAATGCGTGTTTGCCGTGGTGTCAGACCGTTCCGTTCACTTTAAAATCCTGTGCCATCTCCTGCACGTCGGCGGCGGTAAACTCGCCCAAGGGCAGCAGCAGCCGGGCAAGGGTGTCCTGCGGCAGCGCCGCCAGTGCGGCGCTTTCGTCCAGTGCAGCATCCACGGCGGGGCAGACGGTGTGCACACCATCGTTGCCCAGCTCTACCCGGGCGTGATGCCCGGTGGCAATGTATTGGATGCCCAGCTTGTCGGCAGCGGTCAGCAAGGCGGCAAAACGTGCATCGTTGCCGCTGCCCAGCACCTCGGCGGGCTGGTCGGCCAGTGCTTCTGCCTTCAGTACGATGCACTCGATGCCAAGAGCCTCGGCAGCCTGCCGTGCGGCTGCGGCCCAAGCGCCTTGGTCAGCGGCCAGCTGCACCACAGCTCCGGCCACGCCGAAGCCCTGCTGCTGCAAAATGCGCACCACAACGCCGCAATCTACGGTGCCGTCCATGCTGACAAGCACCTTGTCCTGTGTTTCGTAGGTGTCGAACCCGTTGCCGGGCAAAAATGCGTCGCTCATGTTCCTTGCCTCCCGCCATGTGCTTTGCTTTGTGCTACGGCCAGCTGGTCGCAGCGTTCGTTTTCCGGGTGGCCTGCGTGGCCCTTTACCCAGACGTAGGTGATCTTGTGCCGTGCCTCCTGCTCCAGCGCCTGTGCCCATAAGTCCGGGTTCAGGGCAGGGGAGCCGTCGGCTTTTTTCCAGCCCCGGCGCTTCCAGCCCTTGGCCCAGCCCTTTTCCAGCCCGTTGATCACATACTGGCTGTCGGAGCACAGCCGCACCTCGCAGGGCTCCTTGAGCTGGCGCAGCGCCTCGATAAAGGCCGTCAGCTCCATGCGGTTGTTGGTGGTGCAGGCATCGCCGCCGCTCAGTTCCTTTTCGTACACCTTGCCGTCAAAGCGGTAGCGCAGCACCGCACCCCAGCCGCCCGGGCCGGGATTGCCGCTGCAAGCGCCATCTGTGTACACCTCTACCTGTTTCATGGGGTTCTCCTTATAGAATAGAATACCTTTATTTAGCGCTATTTTGCCCGGGATGTCAAGAGCCAATGTATACGCCGGCCCAGCTTTGCCAAACCTTGGAATTGACAAAACCGGTGCGAGATACTATACTTAGCGTAACAAAATGCGTATAGGGGTGCACCAAAGGCGTGCGCCCGGCTGTTCCGGCAGAAACGCCACGGTCGCATCGAACAGATGGACTTACCTGGCCAAGAACCTCTTGCGGAACCAACAGCGCTGCTGCAAAAAGCACGCTGAACGATAAATTCTATACGATGCATCAACCGGAAGCCGATGCAGTTTCAGGTGCTTCCCCTGTGCAAGGTGCGGCTGCTCTCCCCGGTGGGGGCGCGGCCTGGCCTGCAATTGAATCTGGAGGTAAAGAATGGCTCAAGCAAAAGAAAATAACCCCGCACCCCGCGTAAAAGCTCCGGCAGCGCCCAAGGCAGCCGCCGCAAACGGCACTGCTCCCGCAGGGGAAAAGCGTGCCCGCCCCACCACCCGCCGCCCCTACTATAACCGCCGCCCGCGCCGTGCGCAGCAGCCCAAGGAGGCAGCGACCCCCATCCATATCTACCCGCTGGGCGGTTTGGGCGAAGTCGGCAAGAACATGACCGTCTACGAGTGCAACGGCGATATGATTATCGTGGACTGCGGTCTGGTGTTCCCGGACAGCGAGATGTTCGGCGTGGATATGGTCATCCCGGACTTCACCTTTGTGGTGCAGAACAAGGACAAGATCAAGGGTCTGCTCATCACCCACGGCCACGAGGACCACATTGGCAGCATTCCCTATCTGCTGCAAAAGATCAGCCTGCCGGTGTATGGCACCCGTCTGACCTGCGGCCTGATCAAGAACAAGCTGGAGGAGTTCGGCCTTGCCGGCAAGACCAAGTTTGTGGAGATCGTGCCCCGGCAGAAGATCAAGCTGGGCTGCTTTACCGTGGAGCCTATCCATGTCAACCACTCCATCCCGGATGCCGTGGCCTTTGCCATCGACAGCCCCGCCGGTACCATCATCCAGACCGGCGACTTTAAAATTGATTACACCCCGCTGGCCTGCGGCGTGACCGACCTGTCCACCCTGTCCGAGTACGGGCAGCGCGGTGTGCTGGCTTTGCTGAGCGACTCCACCAACGCGGAGCGCCCGGGCTTTACCGCCACCGAGCAGAAGGTGGCCGCCGGTGTGCGCAGCCTGTTTGCCCGCGCCCGCAATAAGCGCATCATCATTGCGACCTTTGCCTCCAACATCTACCGCGTGCAGCAGATCATTGATCTGGCCGTGGAGGATGGCCGCAAGGTGGCCTTCAGCGGTCGCAGCATGGTCAACAACACCGCCATGGCGCAGGAACTGGGCTATATGCACATCCCGGAGGGCACCCTAATCAGCGTAGACGAGCTGAACCAGTACCCGCCGGAGCAGGTGGTGCTGGTGACCACCGGCAGTCAGGGCGAGCCCTTGAGCGCGCTGAGCCGTATGGCCTCCTGCAGCCACCGTCAGGTGCGGGTGGGTCCCGGCGACTTCATCATCATCTCCGCAAACCCCATCCCCGGCAACGAAAAGAGCGTGACCAAGATCGTCAACGGTCTGCTGCTGCTTGGCGCAGAGGTCATCTACGAGAGCATGTACGATGTGCACGTTTCCGGCCACGCCTGTCAGGAGGAGCAGAAGCTGATGCTCACCCTGACCAAGCCCAAGTACTTCCTGCCCGTGCACGGCGAATATAAGCAGCTGAAAAAGCACGCCCTCACCGCTGCAAGTCTGGGCATTCCCACCAGCAATATCCTGATCGCCGAAAACGGCTCCAACGTTATCCTCTCGCAGGACGAGATGAAGCTGGGCGAGCCGGTGACCGCCGGTGCCGTTATGGTGGACGGCCTTGGCGTGGGTGATGTGGGCAATGTGGTGCTGCGGGACCGCAAGCACCTCTCCGAGGACGGCCTTGTCATCATCGTGGCTACCGTGGACAGCAAGACCGGCAAGGTGCTGGCCGGGCCGGATCTGGTAAGCCGGGGTTTCGTGTATGTGCGCGAGAACGAGAGCCTGATGGACGGTGCCCAGAGCATTGTGGAAAATGCACTGGAGCGCTGTGTGGACGAGCACGTCCGGGACTGGAACAGCGTAAAGACCCGTGTGCGTGAGGCGCTGAGCAGTTATATCTACCGGCGCACCAAGCGCAGCCCGATGATCCTACCGATCCTGATGGAGGTCTGACCCGGGCGCACCGCAAGGCGGTGCAGCGTCTGAGGAGGCAAAAAAACCAATGAAACGTAAACCAAGATGGACACTGGAAATGCTCACGGCCAGTCTGGCGGTGCTGTGCGGCCTTTTGCTGCTGGCGCTGCTGGTGCAGCGCCCCATGGCATGGCCGCTGCTGGCTGTGCTGGTGGTGCTGTGGGGCATAGGGGCAACCCTGTTCCGCTGCAAGCTGCGCAGCTGGGTGGTGCGCTGGACAAGCGGCACCACCTTTGAAAAATCCAAGGTGCAGTTCAGTCTGGAGCCCCTTTCCCAGCCTGCGGCGCTGCTTTCCGGCGAGACGGTGCTGTGGTACAACAGCCAGTTCCGCACCCGTCTGCTGGGCGGGCAGGATGTGCTGGCCAGCCGTGTGCAGAAGCTGCTGCCCGGGCTGGATCTGCAATTGTGCCGCAAGCGTGAGGGACAACTGCTGACCCTTGCCGACGGCTACTGGAGCGTGCACAGCTCCACCGTGCCCGGCGAAGCCGAAAGTATGACCCTGCTGGTGCTGAACGAGGAGACCGAGCTGCGCCGCATCGAGGCAGAGTACAAGGCCAGCCGTCCGGGGTATCTTGCCTTTCAGCTGGATGGCTACGATGATGTGTTCGGGGATCTGATGGACAGCGAGCGCGCCCGCCTGCTGGAGGGCGTCAACCGCATTCTGGAGGAGATGATCGGGCGCGGCAGCGGCTTTCTGCGCCGGGTAGGCAGCGGCGGCCGCTACATCGCAGTGGTGGAGGAGCGCCAGCTGGAGCAGTTCGCCAACCGCGGCTACGATGTGCTGGATAAGATCCGCGCACTGGACCCCGGCGTGAGCCTTTCGATGTCCATTGGTATCGGACGCGGTGCACGCACCCTGCGGGAAGCGCAGGATATGGCCGAGCACGCGTTGGATATGGCGCAGGGACGCGGCGGCGATCAGGCCGCTGAGATGACGCTGGATGGCTTTACCTTCTACGGCGGCGTGAGCCATGGTGTGGAAAAGCGCAGCAAGGTGCGCAGCCGCCTTGTGGCCGACCAGCTGGTCAAGCTGATCAAGGAAGCCGACCATGTGGTCATCATGGGTCACCGCATGAGCGATCTGGACGCTATCGGCGCAGCCGAGGGTGTGCTGCGCATTTGTAAAATATGCGATGTGCCGGCGGTCATCGCCGTCCGGCGGGACGCCACGCTGGCTGCCAGCCTGATTGATGCGCTGTGCAAGGCGGGGCAGAAGGATGACTTCATTGACCCCAAGGACGCCCTGCCCATCATTTCTAAGCGTACCCTGTGTATCGTGGTGGATACATATCAGGCTGGCCTTGTGGAAAGCAAGGACATTCTGGAAAAATGCGGCAAGGTTGCTGTCATCGACCACCACCGCAAGGGCGTGGGCTACATCGAGAACCCGGCGCTGGTCTGCCACGAGCCCTATTCTTCCTCGGCCAGCGAGCTGGTCACCGAGCTTTTGCAGTATGTGGGCGAGCGGGACGACAAGCCCAACCGCATCGAGGCCGAAGGTCTGCTTGCCGGTATTTTGCTGGATACACAGGACTTTACCCTGCACACCGGTGTGCGTACCTTTGAAGCCGCTGCTGCACTGCGCCGCTACGGCGCAGAGACCGAGCGGGTGCGCAGGCTGTTCGATGTGACCATGGTGGAGTACAACGCCAAGGCCGATCTGGTGGAAAAGGCGCAGATGTACAAAAACTGTGCCATCTCCATTGGCGGCGAGGTCGCCCCGGAAGCCCGGGTCGCCATTGCGCAGGCCGCCAACGACCTGCTGCGCATTCAGGGCGTGGACGCCAGCTTTGTGGCAGTGCAGGTGGGCAACGGCGTAAACGTCTCTGCCCGCAGCATGGGTGCCGTGAATGTGCAGGTGATCATGGAGTCGCTGGGTGGCGGCGGTCATCAGACCATGGCAGCAGCCCAGCTGAAGCATATCACTCCGCAGGCGGCCCGCAGCCGCATTCAGGATGCCATCGACCAATATTATCTCTCCCAGAAAAAGACTACGCCGGAAGCACGACCGGCAAAAGGGGATTAAAACATGAAACAGTACGATTATCTCATCGTTGGTGCCGGTCTGTTCGGTGCCGTGTTTGCCCACGAGGCCAAAAAGGCAGGCAAAAAGTGTCTGGTCATTGATAAGCGCGACCATATCGCGGGCAATATCTACACCGAGAATGTGGAGGGCATCAATGTGCACCGCTACGGCGCGCATATCTTCCACACCAACAACAAGGCCGTGTGGCAGTATGTGAACCAGTTTGCAGAGTTCAACCGCTACACCAACAGCCCGGTTGCCAACTACCATGGCCAGATCTACAATCTGCCCTTCAACATGAACACCTTCAACAAGATGTGGGGCGTTGTGACCCCTGCTGAGGCCAAGGCCAAGATCGAAGAGCAGAAGGCCGCTGCCGGCATCACCGACCCGCAGAATCTGGAAGAGCAGGCCATCAGCCTTGTGGGCACCGATATCTACGAAAAGCTCATCAAGGGCTACACCGGCAAGCAGTGGGGACGTCCCTGCACCGAACTGCCCGCCTTTATCATCAAGCGCCTGCCGGTGCGCTTTACCTACGACGACAACTACTTCAACGCCCTGTATCAGGGCATCCCCAATGGCGGTTACACCGCCATGGTGGAAAAGATGCTGGCTGGTACCGAGGTGCGCCTGAATGTGGATTATCTGGCCGACAAGGCTGCGCTGGACGCACTGGCTGAGAAGGTAGTCTACACTGGCCCGGTGGATGCCTATTTCGGCTACCGTCTGGGTGCATTGCAGTACCGCAGCGTCCGCTTTGAGACCGAGGTGCTGGACACCGACAACTATCAGGGCAACGCGGTGGTCAACTACACCGACGCCGAGACCCCCTATACCCGCATCATCGAGCACAAGCACTTCGAGTTCGGCACCCAGCCCAAGACCGTCATCAGCCGGGAGTACAGCGCCGAGTGGAAAAAGGGCGACGAGCCCTACTATCCTGTCAACGATGAGAAGAACGGTGCCCTGTATGCGCAGTACAAGGCGCTGGCCGATGCCGAGCCGGGTGTGATCTTCGGCGGTCGTCTGGGCGAGTATAAGTACTACGATATGGATAAGGTTATCGAGGTAGCACTGGACGTGGCCGCAAAGGAGCTGGCGTAAATGCCCCGCTTCCTCTTGCCCAAAAACGACAAATGCGCTATACTATTACCATAAGACTGCACCGGTTTTCCGGTGAGAAGTGAGGGATACTATCATGAAAGTGATTCTGAAGCAGGATATCAAGGGCATCGGCAAGAAGGACGAGATCCACGAGGTCTCCGACGGCTACGCCCGCAACTACCTGTTCCCGCGCAAGCTGGCCGCTGTGGCGGATGCCAGCGCTGTGAACATGGCCCGCGGCAAGGAGGCCGCAGCCGATTTCCACGAGGCTGAGAATGTGGCAGCCGCCAAGGCTCTGGCTGCTAAGATCGAAGGTAAGACTGTGACCATCAAGGCCAAGGGCGGCGCATCCGGCCGTCTGCACGGCAAGGTGACCGGCAAGGAAGTTGCCGAGGCACTGGCTGCGCTGGCAGGTGCACCCATCGACAAAAAGAAGATCGAGCTGGAGACCAAGGATATCAAGGATGCCGGCGTGTTCAACGGCAAGGTCCGTCTGTACGTTGGCGTCGTGGCTTCCTTCAAGATCCAGGTGGAAGTGGAACAGGCCTGATCTGTGTGCCGTTTGCGCCCCCTCACAGCAGGGGGCGCTTTTTGGCTTTACAGGATGCTTTGGATTTTGGATAAGGACAAACTATTATGCCGAACGAACGACGTTATTCCAATGAACTGAATCTGGAGAGCGTGGGCATCAATCTGCCCTACAATATGCAGGCAGAGCAGAGTGTGCTGGGCGCGGTGCTGCTCAAACCCGACACCCTGACCGATCTTGTGGAGATCATCAAGCCGGAAATGTTCTACACCCGGCAGAACGCCCAGATCTGGACCGAGATGCTGCGCCTGTTCACCAACGACCAGACCATTGATTTTGTCACCCTGCTGGATGCAGTGGTGTCCGATGGCGTGTTCCCCAGCGCAGACGAGGCTAAGATCTACCTGACCGGTCTGGCGGAAACGGTGCCCAGCATCTCCAATGTAAAGGCCTACGCCCAGATCGTGCAGGAAAAATATCTGGTGCGCCAGCTGATGGGCGTTGCCAAGGACATCCTGCAGGACGCCGGGGACGAGCCGGACGCCGACCTTCTGCTGGAAAACGCCGAGCAGCGCATCTACGAGATCCGCTCCGGCCGCGATTCCAGCGCCCTGACCCCGCTTTCGTCCAGCATGGTGGAAACACTGACCAACCTGCAAAAGATCAGCGGCCCGGATGCGGATAAGTACAAGGGCATCCCCACCGGTTTCCGCCTGCTGGATACCGTGCTTACCGGCCTTGGCCGTGGCGATCTGGTCATTCTGGCAGCCCGTCCCGGTATGGGCAAAACCAGCTTTGCGCTGAACATCGCTACTCGCGTTGCCATGCAGCAAAAGGTGCCGGTGGCCATCTTCAGTCTGGAAATGACCAAGGAGCAGCTCACTAACCGTATCCTCTCGTCGGAGGCCGGTATCGACAGTCAGGCCTTCCGTACCGGTGCGCTGCGCGCCGAGGACTGGGAGTATCTGGCGCTGGCGACTGAAAAACTGCACGACGCACCGATCTATATGGATGATACCTCCGGTATTACCATCACCGAGATGAAGGCCAAGATCCGCCGGGTGAATCAGGATCCTGCCCGCCCCAACGTGGGTCTGATCGTCATCGACTATTTACAGCTGATGACCACCGGCCAGCGCAGCGAGAACCGCGTGCAGGAGATCAGCTCCATCACCCGAAACCTGAAGATCATGGCAAAGGAGCTGAATGTGCCCATCATCGCGCTGAGCCAGCTGTCCCGTGCGGTGGAAAAGCAGGGCAACAACTCCAGCCACCGCCCGCAGCTTTCGGACCTGCGTGACTCCGGTTCTATCGAGCAGGATGCGGACTGCGTTCTGTTTTTGTACCGCGATTCCTACTACGCCAGCCAGAACCCGGACGGCGCTGAGGTGGATGCCGATACCGCCGAGTGTATCGTGGCAAAGAACCGTCACGGCGAGACCAGCACCGTGCCGCTGGGCTGGGATGGTGCCCACACCCGCTTTATGGATGTGGACTTCAAGCGCTGATGGATACCGCGATTCTTGCCCGGGTGGAGGATTTCTGCACCCGGGAGGGGCTTTTGCAGCCCGGCGCACCGCAGCATCTGGCAGCAGCAGTCTCCGGTGGCGCGGACAGCATGGCGCTGCTGCTCTTGCTGCGGCAATTGCAGCCGAGGTTTGGCTATACGCTCTCTGCCTGCCATGTGAACCACGGTCTGCGCGGGCAGAGCGCTGACCGGGACGAAGCCTTTGTGCGGGCAGAGTGCACCCGCTTGGGTGTGCCGCTGCGGGTGTTCCATGCAGCAGAGCTGACCCCGCCCCCGGCACACGCCGGGGAGGACTGGGCGCGCCGTCTGCGTTACACGGCCTTTGCGCAGCTGCAAGGGCAGGGGATAGATGCCATCGCTACGGCCCATACTGCAAATGACCAAGCCGAAACGCTGCTGCTGCGGCTGGCGCGTGGCACCGGGATGCACGGGGCGGGCGGCATCCGGCCAAGGCGCGGGTGCTACCTGCGCCCGCTGCTCTGCCTGAGCCGTGCCGAGACCGAGGCCGTCTGCCGGGCAGCGGGGCAGACGTGGGTCACCGATGAGACCAACGACACCGATGCCTACGCCCGCAACCGGCTGCGCCACAACGCCCTGCCTGCGCTGGAAAGCACCAACGCAGCAGCGGTGCAGAATCTGGCGCGGTTCTGTGAAAAGGCCGCGCGGGTGGAAGCTTACCTTGCCGCCGGGGCTGCAAAGCTTCTGGCGGCGGCACGCCTGCCCGGTGCAGAACCGGCGTGGCAGCTGACACCCTTGCAGGCGGCAGACCCGCTGCTGCTGGAAACTGCGTTGCACAGCCTTGTGGCTCCGGTGCGGGACGCAGAGGAAAAATATGTGCAGCTGCTGTGTGCCGTGGTGCGGCAGGGCAGCGGCGCGGTACAGCTGACCGGACAGGTGCGCTTTTGCGCCGGGAACGGCTGTCTGCGGCAGGAAACGCTGCCGCAAGCGCTGCCCGAGCAGCCGGAGAACCTGCCGCCGCAACTGCCCTTTTTGCCCGAAAAACAGCCGGAATTCCGGCTGCGCGGGGGCTGGAAAGGGAAAGCAGAGCTGTTAAAAGCCGATTTTGAAGAAAAAATACAAGTCGTTCATAAAAAAGACTTAAAAAATCGGGCGGATTATGCTAGAATAACTACGTTGTACACTAGTCTTGTTCTGCGTGCCCGACAGCCGGGAGACCGCTTCCGGCCTGCGGGGCGGGGCTTGAGCAAGCCGCTGCGTAAGTGGATGAACGAGGCCGGTGTCCCGAACGAACTGCGGGATACGCTGCCGCTGCTTGCTAGCGGAAGCGAAATTTTATGGGTGTGTGGAGAAGGCTTTGCCGATGGCCTTGCACCGGACACGGAAAGCAGATGGATCCTGCACTTGGATGCAGAGATCGAAACACAGGAGGAAAAAACAAATGAGTATGCACGATGATATCAAGACCGTTCTGGTCAGCGAAGAGCAGCTGAAGGCCAAGGTGGCAGAGCTGGGCGCTCAGATCAGCCGGGACTATGCCGGTAAAAATCTGGTGCTGGTGTCCATCCTCAAGGGCTCGGTGGTCTTTATGGCCGACCTGATGCGGGCTGTGAGCATCCCCTGCAACATCGACTTTATGGTGGTTTCCAGCTACGGTGGCAGCAACACCACCACCAGCGGTCTGGTCAAGATCATCAAGGATCTGGACGGCAATCTGTCCGGCAAGGATGTGCTGATCGTGGAGGACATTCTGGACACCGGCGTCACTCTGTCCAACCTTGTGCCCATGCTCAAGATGCGCAACCCGAACTCCGTTAAGATCTGCACGATCCTTGATAAGCCCAGCCGCCGCAAAGCCGACATCCAGCCGGATTACGAGGGCTTTCAGGTGCCGGACGAGTTCGTGGTGGGCTACGGTCTGGACTACGATGAAAAATACCGCAACCTGCCCTATGTCGGCGTGCTGAAACCCGAGGTCTACACGAAGTAACCTGTCCATTATAAAAATCCAGAACTGGAGTTGATTTTTTTGCAACCGAAGAAACCCCGTTTCAATCCGCTGGTGATCGCCATTGTGCTGGCAGCCGTGCTGATGGTGTGGTCGGTGCTGGGCGGCACCGGCGGCAGCGCCAGCGGCTCCTCTATGGCATATTCCACGGTGGTACACTATTTTGAGAGCAATCAGGTCACCAAATTCTCGCTGGATCTGAATACCGGCGTGATCACCATGACCCTGAAGGAGGGCGCACAGGAGCTGCCCAACGCTGCCGAGCAGAGCACTGCCCAGTCCACGGGCGGGCTGCTTTCCGGCCTGCTGTCCTCCTCTTCCTCCGCCCCCACCGGGGTAAAGAAGAACGAGGACGGCACCGAGACGGTCAGCTATAAGCTGCCCTACGCCCGGATGTTCGTGGACCATGTGTCGGACTACATCGCCCAGTACGATGCAGCCAACCCCGATGCACCCATGGTGTACGACTATGTGCCCGCCAAGGAGACCATCCCCTGGATGGAGATCCTGTTCTATCTGGCTATGCTGGGCTGCACCGGCTTTTTGCTGTTCTCCATGATGCGCGGCGGTGCTGGTGGCGGCGGCATCATGAACGTAGGCAAGGCCAAGGTAAAGGACGAGCACGAGAACAAAAAGACTGCCACCTTTGCCGATGTGGCCGGTGAGGACGAGGAAAAAGAGGAGCTCAAGGAAGTTGTGGAGTTCCTCAAGAGCCCAGATAAGTTCAATACGCTGGGTGCCCGCATCCCGCATGGCGTGTTGCTGGTGGGCCCTCCGGGTACTGGTAAGACCCTGCTGGCGCGTGCCTGTGCAGGCGAGGCCGGGGTGCCCTTCTACTCCATCTCCGGCTCTGATTTTGTGGAAATGTATGTCGGCGTGGGCGCATCCCGTGTGCGTGACCTGTTCGATAAGGCCAAAAAGACCATGCCCTGCATCATCTTTATTGATGAGATCGATGCCGTGGGTCGTCAGCGCGGCGCAGGTCTGGGCGGCGGTCACGATGAGCGTGAGCAGACTTTGAATCAGCTGCTGGTGGAGATGGACGGCTTTGAAGCCAACGACGGCATCATCGTCATGGCTGCCACCAACCGTGCTGATATTCTGGATAAGGCGCTGCTGCGCCCCGGTCGCTTTGACCGTCAGGTCTATGTGGGTCTGCCGGATGTCAGGGGACGCGAGGAGATCCTGAAGGTGCATACCCGCAACAAGCCCCTTGCACCGGACGTCTCCCTGAAGGTCATTGCCCAGCGCACCGCCGGTTTTGCCGGTGCAGACCTTGAGAACCTTGTCAACGAGGCCGCGCTGCTGGCAGCCCGCCGCAACCGCAAGGCCATTACCATGGAGGATATCGAGGAAGCTTCCATGAAGGTGATGGCTGGCCCCGAGAAGAAGAGCCGCGTGGTCACCCCGGAGGAGAAAAAGCTCACCGCCTACCACGAGGCCGGTCATGCAGTGGCAGGCTTCTACTGCAAGCACCACCCCCGCGTGCACGAGATCACCATCATCCCGCGCGGTCAGGCCGGCGGCTACACCATGTATCTGCCCGAGAAGGACCGCAGCTATGTGACCAAGGGCGAGATGTTTGAGGACATCGTGTCCAGTCTGGGCGGCCGCGTGGCCGAGCAGCTGATCTTGGAGGACATCTCCACCGGTGCCTCCAACGACCTACAGCAGGCTACCAACATCGCACGCCAGATGATCACCCGCTACGGCTTCTCCGAGCGTCTGGGCCCCGTGGTCTACGGTACCTCGCAGGAGGAGACCTTCCTTGGCCGCGACTTTGGTCAGGGCAAGGGTTACAGCGAGACCACCGCTGCCGAGATCGACAGCGAGACCCGTGATATCATCGACGAGGCCTACGAGACCTGCCGCCGCACCCTGACGGAGCACATCGACCAGCTCCATGCGCTGGCCAAGGCTCTGATGGAGCGCGAAAAGCTCAACGAGGAGCAGTTCAACACCATTATGGCCGGCGGCACTCTGCCCCCCTGCGAGGATGCAAAGCCTGAGCAGGCGCAGCCCGACCAGACCGTGCAGCCTGCCCCGGTGCAGCCCGCAGAGCCTGCCCAGACTGCTGAGCGCGCCGAACCCGCCGAGCAGGCCGAGCCTGCCCAGCCGGAAGCGCCGCAGCCAGACGCCCCGGAGCAGCAGGACTAAGCTTTTTTAAGAAAAGGAGCGAACATCGTGGAGGAAAATTTTAACCCGGTCGCCCAGACCCGCGCAAACTATTATACCCCCGGCAGCCCGGTGCAGTTCGTCTGCGTGGAGCTGCTCAAGGGGGACGTCAGCGGCGAGCACGCTGTCTGCCTGACCTTCAAGAATATTTCCCGCGTGACCCTGACCGCACTGGAGATCCACTTCAAATGCAAAGGCGTGGACGGTGTGATCCTGTGCGAGGATAAGTTCGAGTATCGGGATCTTCAGGTAAAGCCCGGCGAGCTGTTCGGGCAGGACGATGCCGTGTTCATCACGGCAAAGGCCATCACCAGCGTGGATGTTTCGCTGTGCAATGTGTACAACGGCAAGCGTGTGGTGCATCTGGACGGTATCAAGCGTGTGCGCCTGCCCGCACCCCGCCGTCTGGCTCCAGAGCTGCAAAAGACGCTGGAAGCCCGCATGAACCGCACCGGGCTCAAGTATCAGCCGCAGGTGTTTGAAAACGGCTGGTACTGCGCCTGCGGTGCCTTCCACCCCACTGAAGAGGACACCGTTTACTGCTCGGAGTGTGGCTGTGACCGCATTCTGCTGCAGAATGCGCTGAATACCCTGCTGCAGCCCGCCGCCCCGGCAGACGAGATGGAAATGCCCCTCAGCGCCCCGGCGGCACCCGCAGCGTCCGCTGCGGTGGAGGAGCCTACCCGCATCGTGGGTGTAGCCCCTACCGCCCCGGCAGCGCCCGTAGAGGAGCCCACCCGGGTCATGGGCGCAGCGGCTTACCAGCCGAAGGCTGCCCCCGTCCAGCCCATCTCGGAGCCTACCCGTGTACTGGACGCCGCTGCTCGCACACCGATTTCTGACGTTGCTGCGGCAGACGAGGGCACACGCGTGATGCCCGCCGCTGCCCACCGTCCGGCACCGGCACCGGTGCGTCAGCCCGCGCCTGTGGAGGACGATGACGAAGAGTACGAGGACAGCCGGGACAGCGTGGCAGAAGCGCTGATCCGCTGGGTGCCGCCCATTACGGCCATCCTGTGCGCAGCCATTGCGCTGTGCGGCTTTGTGTACTACCAGTTCGTGTTGTAAAATAAGATTTATCCCGGCGGAGGGGGCAGCGTGCCTTCTCCGCCTTTTGTGTGCATTGCACAGAAAGGAAATGCCATGCCGGAACAAGCTTTACAGGTGGCTTTTGAGATCAAGACCGCCTGCGATGAGATCAGCCGCCGCCTGCTGCGCTGGCACTGGGAGCGCAAGCCCGGGGCGCACAGTCTGGACGCGCTGCTGGAGCATATTGCCGCCCGCAAGCAGGAAAGCCCGGATTATTATGACCGTATGCCGGATCTTACCGGCAAGACCAGCTGGCAGCAGCTGGACACTACCCTGTGTATGCGGGTGCTGCTGGACCCGGAGACTGATGCTGCCCGCCCGCTGGACTTGCTGGGCAACACGGCGCACCCCTCTGCCGCCCGCCATGCCTGCAACGCCATCCGCACCGCCCGCAACGAAGCTGCCCACGCGGCAGTTGCAGCAGACGGCGCACAGGCGGCGCTGCTGTTCAACGAGGCCATCGAGGCGCTGGAAGAGGGCTACGCCGGTACCGCCTTTAAGGAGAACGAGCTGGCGCAGTATTACCGTGAGGCAGAAGACTACCTGAACCGATGCAGCGAGGGCAAACCTCTTAAAACGCGCCAGAGCAGCCCGCAGAACACACAGCAGGGGAAAGCTGCTGCCCGCAGCAAGCCCCGCAGCGCACAGCAGACCCGCAGCACCAAAAACACTGCCGCCCGCAGCCGCAGCACCGGTACAAAGCAGAGCCGCGGCACAGCCTCCCGCAGCAAAAAGCAGCAGCCCGGCGGCGAGAGCAAGGTGGCACTTGGCATTATTCTGGCAGCGCTGGTGCTGGGGCTTATCGCACGCGCCATCAGCATGGGTTTGCTGTAAACGCAACGATTTTTGCAAATCTGGAAGTAAATTGGAAAGCGAAAACGGCTGTGTTGTACAAAACAACCAAAAAAGTAGCGGATAGCCACGCAGAAAAACGGTCATTGCACCTCTTGCGGGAAGTATGAAACGGATTTATAATAAGCATGAAAACGTTTACACATTACCACCGGAGAGGGAACGGAGAAAAACCCATGACCATCAGTGATATTGCAAAGCTGGCAGGCGTTTCCAGTGCTGCGGTCAGTCGCTATTTGAACGGCGGCCCTCTCAGCGAGCAGAAGCGTGCCGTGATACAAGCCGTAGTGGAGCAGACCGGTTACAGCCCGGACACTGCCGCCCAAACCTTGCGCACCGGCAAGGTGCGTCAGGTGGGGGTCATTGTGCCCAGCATCAGCTCCCAGTCGGTGGGGCAGATCACCAGCGGCATTGCAACCGAGCTGGGCGCAAGCCGCTACCTGATGCTGCTGGCTGACACCCAGCTGGACGAGCAGATGGAACTGGAATACCTTACAGCATTGCAGCGCAACCACGTGGCCGGGATCATTCTGCTGGGCTATGATTCCAGCCCGCAGCTGTGCAAGGCGCTGAAAGACTGCCGTGTGCCCGTGGTAGTAACAGGGCAGCGCTTTGCAGACCTGCCCTGCGTTTATAACGACGACCGCTCTGCCGCCCGCGACCTGACCCGGAAGATGCTGGAGCATGGCCGCAAAAATATCGTGTACATCGGCGGCAGCGAGCAGGACGCTGCCACCGGCGCGGCCCGCCGTCAGGGTGTGCAGGATGCACTGCGAGAGGTGGGACTCAATGCAGATGGTCTGCCCCGCGCCTGCTGCGCTGTCTTTTCCATGGAAGAAGGACAACGCTGCATGGAGGAGCTGTTGGCGCGCTGCCCGCAGCTGGACGGTGTGATCTGCGTGACCGATACCGTGGCCTTTGGCGCTTTGCAGGTGCTGCGCGCTGCCGGGCGCAGGGTAGGGGAGGATGTCGGCCTTGCAGGCATCGGAGATAACTGGGCGAGCAAGGTAGTGCAGCCCGGCTTGACCACCATCCGCTTCTACCAAAAGCAGGTAGGGCAGGAGGCCGCCCGTATGCTGCTGCAAAGCCTGGAGCATACCGGGCCGGACGCTGCGCCGGTGCGCCAGACCACGCTGGGCTATACGCTGGTAGAGCGCGGCTCGCTGTAAAAAAGAGGAACAAATGAAACAAAAACTGATCTTTTTAGATATCGATGGCACTCTGCTGCCCCCGGGCGAGATGCTGATCCCCCAAAGCACGGTGGAAGCGCTGCGCAAGGCGCACGCCAACGGCCATAAACTGTTTCTGTGCACCGGGCGCAACCTGCGCATGACCCAGCCGCTGCTGGACTATGGCTTTGATGGCGCAGTATGCAGTGCCGGCGGTTATGTGTTTTGCGGGGACAAGGTGCTGGTAGACCTGCCTATGGAGCCGCAGCTGGCAAAGGATGTGCGCGGTGCCATGGAGCGCCACGGTGTAGAGTGCACGCTGGAAGCGCGGGACGCCACCTACGGCAGCCTGAAGATGATCGAGCGCTGGAGCTTCACCCACCGGGATGCAGGCCCTCTGAACAGCGAGGCCGCCCGCTGGCGCAAGGCCATGGAGGACGGCATGACCATCAGTCCACTGGCTGATTACAAGGGTGAACCGCTGTATAAGATCGTGTATATCGCGGAGCACAGCGAGGACTTGGACGAAGCGAAGCGGCTGTATGAGGACAGATTCGTGTTCTGCGAGAGCAAGCTGGACGGTCTGGACGGCGGCTATGTGAACGGCGAGCTTATCAACCGTAGGTTTGATAAGGGACGCGGCATCAAGGCTGTCTGCGACTATTTGGGCGTGCCCCTGCAGGACAGCATCGGCTTTGGCGACAGCGACAACGATTTGCAAATGACCGATGTGGTCGGCATCAGCGTCTGTATGGCCAATGGCTCTGCAAGCCTGAAGCAGCGCTGCGACCGCATTGCCCCCTCGGTGTATGAGGACGGCATTGCTAAGGAGTTTGCAGCCTTGGGGCTGATTTGATCGTTTTAGATATAGAGGCCATTTCCAATTGAAACCCTTTTCCTGTGAAAATTCAATCCCGGAAAGTCCGCAGACTTTCCGGGATTGTTCTTTAATAATAAAATTCCTATTGACATGGCCAGAGCGGAAGCGGAGGCCATTCAAAATCGTTTTGCAATGAAAAGGAGCACCGCACAAAAAACTGTGCGGTGCTCCTTTTGGTTCATAGATCAGTAGTGCAGATCCTCTGCGGTCAGCGCTTCCAGCACGGGCAGCATAGCAGCGGCCTCGGCCTTGGCAGCGGGCAGATCCATATCGCGGTAGTTGCCGCACTCCACCTCGCTGGCACCGGGCACGGCACCCTCAAAATCGGCCATAAAGCGGTAGGCGTCCACCGTCAGCTGCAATGCCTGCGCAGGGGTCAGACCCCGGGTCAGCAGGTAAAAACCGGTGCGGCAGCCCATGGGGCCAACATAGATCACCCCGTCCTTCACGGCGCTGTTGCGTGCGTAGGTGGCAAACAGGTGCTCCAGCGTGTGGGCAGCGGCGGTGGTCAGATAATCGCCCCGATTGGGCTTTTTCATGCGGATGTCCCAGGTGAGCACATCGCCGTCCTGACGGCTCAGGTACATCCCGCGCTCCAGCCGGGTGTGATCCACGCAAAAGCTTGCGATACGTTCCATACTACGGTTCTCCTTTTATGTCTTAGCCCTGCAGGCGCTGCACACTGCCGTGTGCGCAGTCCACAGCCACCATCAGACCATCGCGGATGTGGCTGGTAGCACCGGCGGCACCCACAACGGTGGGCTTCAGCAGTGCCTTGCCGGCAATAGCGGCGTGGCTGTTCAGGCCGGGCTCCTCTACCACCAGAGCGGCAGCGTCGCGTACAAAGCTCAGCATCTCGTTGCTGGTGGAGGGCACCACCAGCACCATGCCGGGCTTGAACTTGGCGCGCACCTCGTCCATGGTGCGGCAGACGCAGGCCTTGCCGCTGGCAACATCGTTGTTCTCTGGACCGACACCCACGCCGGTAGCCAGACAGTTGCCTACCATGTGGATCTTGATCATGTTGGTGGTGCCGGAAACGCCCACGGGCACGCCTGCGGTCACAACAGCCAGCTCGCCGTTGTGCAGGTAGCCGTTCTCCTTGGCCAGAGCGGTGGACATCTCGATCAGCTCATCGGTGCTGTGTGCCAGAGACATCATCAGCGGGGTGATGCCCCAGCTCAGGGACAGCTGACGCTGCACCTGCTCGCGCATGACGCAGGCAATAATGGGCTGCTGCGGGCGGTACTTGCTCAGCAGGCGGGCGGTGGTGCCGGACTCGGACACGGTAACGATGGCGGCGGCGTTCACATCCCGTGCGGTCAGGCAGGCGGCATGGGCGGTAGCGTCAGAGACGCTGATCTTGCCGGGGTTGAAATCCATCGTGCGGCCACGCAGATGGAAACCCTCCTGCTCGGTGCGCTCAGCAATGGCGGACATGGTCTTGAGCGCCTCCACAGGGTAGGCACCGGCAGCGGTCTCACCGGACAGCATAATGGCAGAGGTGCCATCGTAGATGGCGTTTGCCACGTCCGAGATCTCGGCGCGGGTGGGGCGGGGGTTCACTATCATGCTGTCCAGCATCTGGGTAGCGGTGACGATGGGCTTGCCGAAGGAGAAGGAGCGGTCGATAATAGTCTTCTGGATGCCGGGCAGCTCGGTGAAGTCGATCTCCACGCCCAGATCGCCACGGGCCACCATCACGGCATCGGCAGCAGCCAGAATGCTGTCGATGTTGTTCACGCCCTCGCGGTTCTCGATCTTTGCAATGATGCGGATGTTGGAATCGTACTGGTTCAGCAGGTTGCGGATATCGTACACGTCCTGTGCGGTGCGCACAAAGGAGGCAGCGATGAAATCGTAACCCTGCTGGATGCCGAAGATGATGTCATCCTTATCGCGCTGGCTCATATACGGCATGGACAGGTGCACGCCGGGCACGTTGACGCCCTTCTTGTTCTTGATCTTGCCGCTATTCAGTACGGTGCAGACGATGTCGGTGTCGTTCACGGTCTGGATCTGCAGCTTGATCAGGCCGTCGTCCAGCATGATGGTGCCGTTCGGCTCCACGTCCATGGGCAGATCCTTGTAGGTGATGGAGCAGATCTCGTTGGTGCCCTCCACATCGCGGGTGGTCAGGGTAAAGGTCTGGCCGGCAACCAGATTCTCAACGCCGTTCTTGAAGTCCTTCAGGCGGATCTCGGGACCCTTGGTGTCCAGCAGTGCAGCCACGGGCTTACCCAGCTCCTCGCGCAGAGCCTTCAGCTTTTCAAGGCGGCCCAGATGCTCCTCGTGGGAACCGTGGGAAAAATTGAAGCGGGCCACGTTCATGCCGTTGGCGATCAGATCGCGCAGCACGCCTTCCTTATCGGTGGAAGGGCCAAGGGTGCAAATAATTTTCGTCTTTCTCATGCAATATACCTCCGTCAACTCTCTCTTACCTATATCAGGCACAGCATCCCTGCAGGCTGCTGTGTATGACCAATGGGAGTAAAAGCTCCCGGTACAGCGGGTCGGTTTATATGGCAGAGCGGGAAAACCAAAAACTCTACCACCTATTATTATAATCCTTCCGGTGCAAGAGAGCAAGAGGAATTTTTGCTTGAATACAAGTTTTTGCATTTGTTTATGTCTGCGGGAGGGGTTGCAAAACTTTTAACGATACGCCGCAGCTTTCCGCTTGCTGCCCGACAGGGGAAAACTGCTGCAAAACGCAAAAACTGATAAGACCGCACAAGGCTGCTTCCTCTTGCATCCGAGAGGCTTTTTGCTTATAATAAGAATAATAAAGTAGTACTGTTCCGGGGAACGCCCCGGAGAAATGGAGTGACCATTATGGAAAAACGCGTTTTTCTGATCGTGCTGGACAGCTTTGGCATCGGCGCAGAGCCGGACGCCGCTGCCTTTGGCGATGCAGGCACCAACACCCTGGGTGCCATTGCGAACCACCCCAATTTCAATTGCCCCAATCTGCGCAAGCTGGGTTTGTTCAACATTGACGGCGTGACCGCAGGGGAGAGAACGGATGCCCCGGCGGCTGCCTTTGCCCGCCTGCAGGAGCAGAGCATGGGCAAGGATACCACCATCGGCCACTGGGAGATCGCCGGTGTAGTCAGCCCGGAGCCGCTGCCCACCTTCCCCGAGGGCTTCCCGGAGGAGCTGATCCGGGAGTACGAGCAAAAAACCGGCCATAAGGTACTGTGCAACAAGCCCTATTCCGGCACGCAGGTACTGAAGGACTACGGCGAGCAGGCCATGCGGGAAAACGCCCTCATCGTCTACACCAGCGCCGACAGCGTTTTTCAGGTGGCCGCTAACGAGGAGCTTGTGCCGGTGCACAAGCTGTACCGCTACTGTGAGATCGCCCGGGAAATGCTCAAGGGCAAGTACGGCGTGGGTCGTGTGATCGCCCGCCCCTTCCTTGGCAACAGCGCCGACACCTTTTACCGCACCACCAACCGCCACGACCTGAGCCTGAAGCCGCCCCGCGCCACCATGCTGGATCTGCTGAAAGACGCCGGTAAGGACGTGATCGCTGTGGGCAAGATCTACGATATTTTTGACGGCGAGGGCGTGACCGAAAAGATCAAGACCACCGGCAACACCAATGGCATCGCCTTTACCAAGGCTTTGCAGACCCGGGATTTTGAAGGCCTTGCCTTTGTGAATCTGGTGGACTTTGATATGCTCTACGGCCACCGCCGCGACGTGGCAGGCTACGCTGCCGCCGCTACCGAGTTCGACCGTTTTCTGGCTGATTTCCTGCCGGGGATGCGGGAGGGTGATCTGCTTATGATCACCGCCGACCACGGCTGCGACCCCTCCTACACCAAGACCACCGACCATACCCGCGAGTATGTGCCGTATCTGGTCTGCGGCAAGGGCGTAAAGGCGGGTATGGATCTGGGCACCAAGCTGTGCTTCGGCACCATCGCCAAGACCATCTGCGAGTATTTGGAAGTGGACGCTTCCACGCTGGACGGCAAGAGCGTATGGCAGGAGATCCGGGCATAAAACGCCCCCAAAAACAGTAAGAACAGGAGCGTGAAACGATGCGTATTTATGATCTGATCGCAAAAAAGCGGGATGGCGGTACCCACACCCGGGAAGAGCTGGAAGCTATTGTCAACGGCTTTGTCAGCGGGGAAGTGGCCGACTACCAGATGGCTGCATGGATGATGGCGGTATATCTGCGCGGCATGACCAATGAGGAGACCGCTGAGCTGACCGATGTGATGGCGCACAGCGGTGTGATGGTAGATCTTTCGCCCATTCCGGGCATCAAGGTGGACAAGCACTCCACCGGCGGTGTGGGCGATAAGACCACGCTGGTCATCGCGCCCATCGTGGCGGCCTGCGGGGTGAAGATCGCCAAAATGAGCGGCCGGGGCTTAGGTCACACCGGCGGTACCATCGACAAGATGGAGAGCGTGCCCGGCACAAAGACCGCCCTCTCGCAGGAGGAATTTTTTGCACAGGTGAACCAGATCGGTCTGTCGGTCATCGGCCAGAGCGAGGGGATCGCCGTGGCGGATAAAAAAATGTACGCCCTGCGGGACGTTACCGCTACTGTCAGCTGCATCCCGCTGATTGCGTCCAGCATTATGTCCAAAAAGCTGGCCTCCGGTTCGGACGCCATCCTGCTGGACGTCACCACCGGCACCGGTGCCTTTATGAAAACTGTTGACCAGAGCATTGAGTTGGCGCAGCTGATGGTTGCCATCGGTACCCACCACGGCCGCCGGGTAGCTGCCATGATCACCGATATGGACACCCCGCTGGGGCACAACATCGGCAACAGTCTGGAAGTCATGGAGAGTATGGACGTGCTCAAGGGCCACGGCCCGGCAGACCTGACCGAGGTGTGCCTGCAATTGGCGGCCAATATGCTGGTGCTGGCAGGCAAGGGCGATGCCGCCCACTGCCGCGCCATGGCCGAAGCTGTCATTGCGGACGGCTCTGCCTTTGAAAAGTGCAAGGAAATGTTTGCCGCACAGGGCGGCGACATCCGGGTGCTGGATGATTACAGTCTGTTTGCACAGCCCGCCGCCAGCTATGAACTGCTGGCTGAACAGGACGGCTACATCGTAGCCAACGATGCCGAAAAGATCGGTTCTGCCAGTGTACTGCTGGGCGCAGGCCGCCAGAAAAAGGGCGACCCGCTGGATTTTGCCGCCGGCATCACTCTGCACAAAAAGCGCGGCGACTATGTGCATAAGGGCGAGAGCCTTGCCACCTTCTACGGCGCAGCGGACAAGTTTGAAGCCGCTGCCGCCGAGTACCGCAGCGGCCTTGTGTATGGCGCGGAAAAGCCGGAGGAAGCTCCGCTGGTGTATGCCCTTGTCACCAAGGACGGCGTAGAGCGGTACTGAATCTTATAAAACCTCCAAGGGACTGCTGCACAAAGCTGTGCGGCAGTCCCTTTTTGCGCTTTCACGCTGAGAACAGGCCATCTTGCACAAAAGAACTGCCGCTTTTTAGGCGATTCGCTGTATTTGCGGGGCGAACGGTAGAACTTTGCATCGGGATATGGTATACTATGCTGTACTTGTATGCCCCGGAAAAAGGGGCTGCCAAAGGAGAAAGGACTTGTTATGAAGATCATTCTGGTGGGCGGCGGCAAGGTCGGTACGGCTCTGGCACGTCAGCTCAGCGAGGAAGGCCACAACGTGACTGTGGTGGACACCAACAAAGCGCGCGTGGAGCACCTGACCGAAAGCTACGACGTGCTGGGCATCGTGGGCAATGGCTCGTCCATCACCACCCTGTCCGAGGCGGGCATTGAGGATGCGGACGTGTTCATTGCGGTCACCGGCTCGGACGAACTGAACCTGCTTTGCTGCATGTTTGCCAAAAAGGCGGGTCACTGCCACGGTATTGCCCGTGTGCGCAACCCGTCTTACAGCCACGAACTGGACTTTATCAAAAAGCAGATCGGCATTTCCGCCATCATCAACCCGGAAATGGCAGCGGCAAAGGAGATCTCTCATCTGCTGCGGTTCCCCGGTGCCAGCAAGATCGATACCTTTGCGGACGGCCGTGTACGGCTGATCAAGTTTGCGCTGCCCGATGCACTGGACGGCGTAGCCATTCACGAGATCCCCACCCGGCTCAAGAGCGATATTCTGGTGTGCGCGGTGGAGCGTGAGGGCGGGGTCATCATCCCCAACGGTAACTTTGTGCTGCAAAAGGGCGATCAGGTCACCTTCCTTGCTACGCAGGAAAAGGCCCACGCCTTCTTCCAGCAGCTGCATCTGCCGGTGCAGCCGGTGCGCAACGCCCTCATCGTTGGCGGCGGTGCCATTGCCTACTACCTCAGTCAGGAACTGCTGGAAAACCATGTGCGGGTGCGCATCGTGGAGCGGGACGCCGCCCGCTGCGTAGAACTGGCCGAGCAGCTGCCCGGCGCACAGATCCTGAACGAGGACGGCTCTAACCGCGAGTTTTTGCTTTCCGAGGGTCTGGAATCTACCGAAGCCTTTGTGGCGCTGACCAACATCGACGAAGAGAACGTGCTGCTGACCCTGTTTGCCAAAAAGCACTCCAACGGCAAACTGGTGACCAAGGTCAACCGTCTGGAATTTGACGATATTCTGGCCGGGTTGGATCTGGGCAGCGTGGTCTACCCCAAGTACATGACCTGTGACTACATCGTGCAGTACGTCCGCGCCCTGCAAAACGAGGCGGGCAACAACATCAAGACTCTGTACCGCATACTGGACGACCGCGTGGAGGCACTGGAATTTACGGTGCACGAGGAGAGCGCCGCTACCGGTGTGCCCCTGAGCCAGCTGCACCTGAAAAAGAACCTGCTGCTGTGCTGCATTACCCGCGGCAGCAAGATTTTGATCCCCCGCGGCGGCGACCAGATCCAAGTGGGTGATAACGTCATCGTGGTCACGCTGGAGCATGGTCTGCACGATCTGCGCGATATTGTGGAGCACTGACGGAGGCGGACTATGAATTATGCGATCGTTTTCCGTCTGCTGGGCTATGTGCTGATGATCGAGGGCGCGCTGCTGCTGCTGCCAGCCGCCGCCAGCTTAGTGTATGGCGAGTGGATGGTGCTGGGCGTGTTTCTGCTCACAGCTGCGGTCAGCGCCGGCATCGGCTACGCCCTGCACACCATCAAACCCCGCAGTAAGGTGTTCTATATGCGCGAAGGCTTTGCGGCTACCTCGCTGTGCTGGGTGTTCATCTCGGTGATGGGCGCGGTGCCCTTTGTGCTCACCGGCTGCATCCCGAACCCCGTGGATGCCCTGTTTGAGACGGTCTCCGGCTTTACCACCACCGGTGCCAGCATTCTGCCCGCCGTGGAGGGGCTGCCCAACGGTATTCTGTTCTGGCGCAGCTTCACCCACTGGATCGGCGGTATGGGTGTTCTGGTGTTTCTGCTCTCACTGCTGCCGCTGACCGGCGGCTCCCACGTTAACCTGATGAAAGCCGAAAGCCCCGGCCCGCAGGTGGACAAGCTTGTGCCTAAGGTACAGTCTACCGCTAAGATCCTGTACGGCATCTATTTTGCCCTCACCGTGCTGGAGCTGGTGTTCCTGCTGGTGGGCAGAATGCCCCTGTTCGAAGCCATGCTCACTGCCTTTGGTACGGCGGGTACCGGCGGCTTCGGCTTCCGCAACGATAGTTTTGCCAGCTTTTCGCCCTACATCCAGTGGGTCGTGACCGTCTTCATGATCCTGTTCGGCGTCAACTTCAATGCCTATTTCCTGCTGCTCATACGCAAATTCCGCCGCGCTGCTGCCAGCGAGGAGGTGCGGGGATACTTTGTGGTCATCGCAGTGGCAGTGGGTATCATCACCGCCAATATTTATAGTATGTACAACAGCTTTGGCGAGGCGCTGCGGCAGGCCGCTTTTCAGGTGGGCTCCATCATCACCACCACTGGCTTCTCCAGCTGCGATTTTGACCTGTGGCCGACCCTCTCCAAAGAGATTCTGGTCATGCTCATGTTCATTGGCGCCTGCGCCGGCAGCACCGGCGGCGGCATCAAAGTGAGCCGTTTCCTCATTTTGGGCAAGACCTTGGCCAAGGAGCTCAAGACCGCTCTGCACCCGCAGGTGGTGGCACCCGCCCGCATGGACGGCAAGCTCATCAACCACGAGACAATCCGCACCACCAACGTGTTTGTGGCAGCGTATATCTTTATTTTTGCGGCCTCCTTCTTCCTCATCAGCCTGAACGGCTTTGATATGGTGACGAACTTTACCGCCGTGGCGGCTACTCTGAACAACATCGGCCCGGGCTTGGAAATGGCAGGCCCCATGCAGAACTTCGGCTGCTTTGCAGACCCCGCAAAGCTGGTGCTGATCTTTGATATGCTGGCCGGACGTCTGGAGATCTTCCCCATGCTGGTGCTGTTTATGCCGGATACATGGCGGCGGTTCTAAGCCTTTTGGGGCACAGGACAAGCATAAAAATATTATTTCGGAATACCGGAGTCTCTATGGACGCTCCGGTGTTCTTTTTTGTGAAAGAAGTCGGAAAGGCAGATGACAACGGTTAGAAATGCCTTGCGTTCAGCGCCGCATTGCAGTATGATTATAATATCAATTATCTGACCCTTACCCCTGAGCAGGCAGAACCTTTTTACAAACGAAATCGTTCTGCATGATAAAAAAGAAGAAAGCAAAACAATAAAACGTACAGGAGGAAATTACTATGGGTTTGATCAAAGCAGGTATGGGCGCACTGGGCGGAACTCTTGCAGACCAGTGGAAGGAATTTTTCTACTGCGATTCTCTGGACAAGGATGTGCTGATGGTCAAGGGCCAAAAGCGCACCTCCCGCCGCAGTTCCAACCACGGCGAGGACAACATTATCACCAATGGCAGCGGCATTGCTGTGGCCGATGGCCAGTGTATGCTCATTGTGGAGCAGGGCAAGGTGGTGGAGGTATGCGCCGAGCCGGGCGAGTATACCTTCGATTCCTCTACCGAGCCCAGCGTGTTCACCGGCAACTTTGGCGATAGTCTGGCTGCTACCTTCCAGAACGTAGCCAAGCGCTTTACCTACGGCGGCGACACCGGCAAGGATCAGCGCGTATACTACATCAACACCAAGGAACTGGGCGAGATCCTGTACGGCACCGCGACGCCCATCCCGTTCCGCGTGGTGGTCAGCGAGGAGCGGGGCTACAAGCTCTCGGTGAATATCCGTTGCAACGGCAGCTTTACTTACCGCATCTGCGACCCGCTGCTGTTCTACACCAATGTGTGCAGCAACGTTTCCAACCAGTACGATGCCTCGGAGCTGGCTCCCCGCCTGAAGAGCGAGCTGATGAACGCTTTGCAGCCTGCCCTTGCCACCCTTTCTGCCAACAAGGTGCAGTATTACGAGATCCCTGCCCACACGCTGGAAATCTCCGAGGCGCTCAACGAGCAGCTGTCCAATATCTGGCGCAAAAAGCGCGGCATTGAGGTATTCTCCTTCAACATCAACTCTCTGTCCATCCCGGAGGAGCAGCAGAAGAAGATCACCGAGTGGGAAGAGAACGCCATGACCACCGACCCCACCACCGCCGCCGCCCGTCTGGTGGGCGGTCAGATCGACGCCATGAAGGCCGCCGCAGGGAACACCGCCGGTGCCATGACTGGCTTTATGGGTATGGGTATGGCAGCCGGTGCAAACGGCATGAACGCCCAGAGCCTGTTCGCCATGGGGCAGCAGCCCGCAGCACCCCAGCAGCAGACTTCTGCCGCCGACAGCTGGAAGTGCAGCTGCGGCGCTATCGCCAACGGCAAGTTCTGCCCGGAATGCGGCAGCAAAAAGCCGGAGCCGAAGCCCGCTGCTGACAGCTGGACTTGCAGCTGCGGTGCTACCGTTACCGGCAAATTCTGCCCGGAGTGCGGCAAGCCCCGCCCGGCGGCAGCAGAAGGCTGGACTTGCAGCTGCGGCGCGGTGAACAAGGGCCGCTTCTGCTCCGAGTGCGGCAAACCAAAGCCCGCCGGTACGCCCAAATATAAGTGCGACAAGTGCGGCTGGGAGCCGGAAGACCCCGCCCACCC